>ERZ1026868.653-NODE-653-length-20580-cov-6.427527_pt1 | contig 20580 bp, 22 predicted proteins | sample MGYA00380164_ERZ1026868 | MGnify/ENA primary metagenome ERZ1026868 (study PRJEB33269, sample SAMEA4719800) | human gut metagenome | biome: human-associated habitat; feature: organic feature; material: feces | place: Cameroon | collected 2013-10 ... | reverse complement strand
CAACGGACGCTTCTGTCAGCGAATGGAGATAAACGGGGGAAGTACAACCAACACGCTTACGTCAGTAGGCAAGGATAATATGGCATTGATAGAATATGAATAGGCATACACTAAATTGCTCGTCTGGCATCTGCTGCGTCCTGACATCCCATTACGCAAGAGAAGGATGGGCGAATATGGCAAGCAATACAACATCACAATGTAAAGCACCTGCAGTATTGATAGAATATGAATAACAATTTAAAATAGAGACATTATGAGTCAAAAAGAAACAAGAAGCTTCCCTAAAACGGGAGCAAAAACTTTCGAGAATGAGAAACTATCAGCTTTTCTCCACAGTCTGCCTGAAGGAGCTATGCTTTATTCGCCTTTGTTAGGCTACATAACGGTGTATGACATCAACGAATCGGGCGTTGTGATGGCCCTTCCTAATCCTGTCGAGAATGAACCATACGATTGGCCTTTCCTTTACAACGGACGTATAGCACGCTACGACAAAGGAGAGTGTATGCTGTTTCTCTCGCATCTTTACCGGAGTTGGAATGTGCTCAAATTCCAGCTGGGTGACATCGTGGCAATGGACATCAAGTATAAAGATGGCAATATTCTGACCTACATTGTGATTTTCAGCGAAGTGGAATCTACTGATTATCCCAAGATAAGGACATACGCCTGCTTATGCAAAAACAGCGACGTGCTTACTTCATACGCTCTGCTTGATCTTCGCGGTACATACGAAGAAGAAGAAAGCATCGAACTGAGATACGCTACGCCTACGGAAGAAAAACTTCTCAATAATGCCGTAGAGAAAATCGGGAAAAGATGGGACAAGGTAAAGCAGCGTCTTGTGTCATTAGATTCTGAAGCTCACACTCCCGAGCAGCTGCGCGAGGATTTCAACGCCTTGCAGGAAGAATACTATCGCTTGTGTGGACATTGCAAGAAGTTAGAGAATGAGCGTAACGATTTCCAAAAGAAAGCAGAGTTAGAGTCAGGTAGAATACAGGAAATATTATACAAGGCTATCGAACAAGTAGGGCAGAGTAAACTACAGACCGATGACTGACAAGTATTACATCGGTTGGGTACGCAGCGGCAAGGATGGCAAGGGCCTTGTAAAGTACCGACCGCGCAAGCGGATAGCCAATGCCGTGACAACATCGCCACCAGGCTGCTTTGCCGACCCTCGCGATGGACTGGGCAATACCACACCGCATATAGTATATAAATTTGAATAAGACATGAAACTAAGAATTGTTCCAATGGAAACCTATGTCGGTTGCTTCCCCGTGACCGTATATATGGTTCAGAAATATGTCGGAGGCTGTATCTTTGGCAAATGGGTAAACATCAAAGGATTTTCCGACAAGAAAAAGGCAGTGGCACTAATGTCACTATTGAAATAATATGTAATAAAAATTATAGAGACAATGAAAACAGAAGAAATTAACCCTGGTGACATCCTTTACGAAAAAGAGCGAAAGTTGTTGGTAAAGGTGGCACGAGTAGATGATGACGGAGTGGTAAAATGTTCGGCATACACCGATATGCAAAATATATTCAAGACCGTACCTCCACCCTATCGCATAGGTACACACACAGCCGAAGCCTATGTCCCTGCCACCGACGAACAGCGCAAGTATATGGAGAGAAATCTGGCAGTATGCAAGTATGTAAATCTGCCTAAAAACAATCGTATGGAGACCCTTGCCTACATTATTGCCGATCTGAAGGCAGAGAACGTGGAGCTTGAGCAGCGCGTGCATCAGCTCATAGACGACTACAACGACGTGGGAAGTCAGTTGCGCGGAAAAGAGAAACACGAGCCTAATATAGAAGGTTACACTCTTGGTGAACTTACTGAAGCCTTGGATAAATGCGAGGCGTTGAAAAAGGACAACAAGATGCTGAAGCAGCAATGCGTTCAGCTTCAGACGGAGCGCAACGAAGCCCAGCTTCGTGCTGATGATTACAAGCACCAAAAGAATGAACTGTTCAGACAGATACAACGTTTTGAGCAGTCGGATTTTATGGAGATAGGAGTAGTCTGTTCCTACAAATCCTTTGCACCGGAAGATAGTCCGGTAAAGGTTGGCTCTACTAAATGCGTCATTTGCCGACACTTCCTCAAGATGGATAAGAGTTTTTGCGTGCTGTGTGCGTGTCGTTACGACTACATGAACGCCGGGGAGACAAAAGGATATAAGGATGCCACTGACTGACACCAACCACACCCTCGTAGTCGGCATGATGCAGACCCCACCCTACGACCGCATGTTTGAGCAGGATCGCCGTGTGTATTCCGCTAAGGGAATATCGCCCACTCTGCATACACAAGGGGGGGGATAGAGATATAAAGGTATTAATGGAACTATAACACACTGTAAACTATGAAAGAAATGTTATTGAGTGAATATTTCGCTATGCTCCAGAAACAAAAGGAGCAACATGGTGACATCATGGTGAGGAGTGATAGCGGATGCGATTTGTCCGCTTTCTATTTCGACCGTGATAATGTTATTGTAGTGAATTAGCAAAACTGATTAGATATGAGAGAATTTGTGATAAAGGCATTGCGGAACTACGGCTACCGCTTTCTTGAAAATCAGAGCGGCTGCTACACCTTCGGCAAACCGCTCGGCTATGGCATACTCCGTGCCGACGTGCGCAAAGACGCAAACTCCGTAAGCGTCATGCTGATTGTGAAAGGCAACAAGCAGAACGACAAACGTCCTAATCTGATATGGGCGCAGACGAGCCAGGGCTTTCTGGAGGAGAATGACGAGCAAAAGATGTACGAGGCGTTTGTGCGAGCCATCGCCGACTGCGAGGCTGACATCTTCTTAAAAACTCCGGTAGCCTACCTTCAGAATCGAGACGTGAGGTACGACTTCGAGGAGAATGTCCGTATCGAGTAAAAGGACTAACGTACCTTTGCACACGAGCATACGAAGAACAAAGTGATGCCCATAACTTATACAAGGTGATACCCATAACTTATATGAAGTGATGCCCATAACTTGTATAAGATTATGACCATTACCTTAGAAAGGTTATGGTAATAAGTTACAGTGTTCGGATAGATGCACAAAACATTAACAACAAAAACTTTTTCTATTATGGCAATGTCATTAAGATTAAGCAAGTCGAAAGCCCTCAATCCTTCTACCAAGAAGATGGGCTATCGCACCACCGTCAAGTCCAACGGCAAGGCAGACATGGACTCTCTGGTAGCGTCTGCAAGTAAGAACACCACCATGCACAAGGCAGAGCTGCGCATGGCCTTTGAACTGATGCTTGACTCCATCAAGGAGAGTCTTTCGGCAGGACGCATCGTTGAGCTGAAAGGCATCGGCAACATCGGCTTCACCTGCTCAGGATCGTGGACCGAGACTGCCGAGGAACAGTCTGCCGTAGAGCACAAGATTGGTGTATCGTTCTTCCCAAGTCAGGAGGTACACGCTGCCGTAGCCACCGCCAAGACTTTGTGGACCAAGGACGGAGAGGGCGACGTGCCAGCGGCTCCTGGCACAGGTGGCACCGAGCAGAAGCCTGGTGGTACAACGGGTGGTGAGTTGGACGGATAGTTGGCTTTTAAGTCATCAGATGAAACAGAAGGAACAGACTTTACTCATTTTGCGCCAGCCTTTCTGTTCTGTCTGTTTCATCCGATGACAACTCGAAAAACTCATCCCGAAGGCCAAGGGACCGTACTCAGTGTGCCGCATGTCGCCACTCCGTGCAACGTATTTAACGGGCTCTGGTGCAGACGAGCGAGGAGAAGGAAAACTCAACCACTGCAGGTTTCTTTTTATTAACGGATTTATAGAACAAAACAATGAACGACTTAAAGATTTTTGCCAAGACCATCGAGCCTGAAGCCCAGGAGCAAGTAAGGCAGATGGCAGAGAGCAAGGCCTACCGCGACTGTAAGATTCGTATTATGCCCGATTGCCATGCCGGCAAGGGATGCACCGTAGGTACGGTAATTCAGACTGCCGGCAAGGTGGTGCCTAATACCGTGGGCGTGGATATAGGCTGTGGTATGTTGGTATTCAAGTTCGCTGAGAAGGATATAAACCTTTCGCTTCTCGACCGAATCATCAATGAGTCGGTGCCGAGCGGATTTGACGTTCACGAAAAGTCCAAGCTAAAAGTTATGAGTCCGCTTACGTCACATCTTTTGCTCAATTTATACGAAAGGACACAAGGTTGCTTCGACTCCGACTATATCGGACGCTCGCTTGGCACCCTCGGTGGCGGCAATCACTTCATCGAGCTTGACGAGGACGAGCAGGGCTGTAAGTATCTTGTGATACATTCGGGCAGTCGCAATCTCGGAGTTAAGGTGTGCAACTTTTTCCAACACTTAGCCAAGAAGAATGTGAATCGTAGTGAGGAGCGCACCGTGCCTCCTGATCTCGCCTATCTTGAGGGAGAAGACCTCGATGCCTATATTTTCGCAGCGAACGTCTGTCAGTGTTTTGCCGACGACAACAGATGGGATATAGCAATGACTATAATCCATGGGCTTCAATTATCGTTCGTGGATTTCTTTACCACCAGGCATAACTATTTCGACATACACTCAGGCATCATCCGAAAAGGAGCCGTGCGTGCCGAAAATGGCGAACAGCTCATAATCCCACTTAATATGCGCGACGGTTCTTTGATATGTCGCGGCAAGGGTAACGACGACTGGCTTCAGTCGGCTCCCCACGGTGCAGGCAGACTAATGTCGCGCACGGTGGCCAAGAAGCAGCTCAGCATGGAAGAATACCGCCAACAGATGCACGACATCTACTCCACATCGGTATGCGAGTCCACCATCGACGAAGCACCAATGGCGTATAAGTCGGCAGAGGAGATAGAAGAACTGATAGGCGACACTGTGGATGTGGTGAAGCGCATCAAACCGATATATAACTTTAAGGCAAAGTAATAACAATTTAAAGGATTTATATAGAACAATGAACATATTTATATCTACTTTTTTAGGCTGGGCATTCTTTCTTGGTGCCATCTTCGGCTGGACATTCTTCCTCGCCTTTGTCGTTTGGCGTGTACGGATAATACACAAGGAACGACTTGCAAAGAAAAGTCAGCGAAAGAGAGAGGAGAAGCGGAAGACATGGCTGCCGGAGCCTCCTGTGCTCCTCACTCCGAAAGAGCGTCGCGAATACATGCTCAACCATATCAAGGACGGACGTTTTTACGAAATCTCGTCGCTCCGTGGTTCTGACACCACCATTGTGTGTGCAAAGCGGTATGATGCCGAAGAACAAAGGCTCTATTGCTATGCTTACCTTTGGATAAGCGGACGTGGTGTGTATAATCTGCACGTTAGTGACCCTCGCGGTATATTAAAATTGCGTGATTTTCTCGGCAACAAGCCCCTGCGCATCGACTTCGACTGTAATCCTCACCTCGTTGTCTTTGAAGAAGAGAACATTTCTTCGTATCTCGTAGATAGAGAATATAACACTTTCGTGCAAAGCTTGCAAAAGGCAGGATTCGACTGGAAGATTGAGAAGGGCGAAGATAACGGACTGGGCTCTTATAAATATCTCTTGAAAGAAACAAGAACAAAATAGCAAGCAACAATTCAATAAAACAATTAAATTTCATTTCTTATGAGAAAATTATTTTCAATTCTTTTTGCGTTTGTCGCAGTAGTGATGTTATCCTCGTGTCGTTTTGTGTCTCCCGATGCCGACGAGGAATCCGTGCTGGTGAAGAAGCCTTGGTTCTTCGGACACGGAGGAGTAGACAACGACCCCGTTCAGAGTGGTCTGACATGGTGTGCCATGAGCACACGTGCCGAGACGTTCAAGATTGTTCCGGTACGCCATGAGGTTGTTCTTGACGACATCTTCTCTGACGACAACACACCACTTGACTTCCATTCTGTCATAGTCACTCAGGTGGAGCAAGGCAAGTCGCCCGTGTTGTTGCAGAACTATGGACGCGACTGGTTTAACACCAACCTCTACAACTACTTCTGCAATCTTGTCAGAGACCATATCTCGCAGTATAGTCCGTTCGACTTGATGTCTAACCGTCAGGTATTGAGCACCATCGACAAGAAGATTCTGAAGCAGATGCAGGAGTACGTTGCTGCCCTCTCCAAGCACAAGCCGATGCCCGTCATCATCAAGGACGTTATCATCGGCAAGGCTACACCCAACAAGGAACAGCTTGCCGAAATGAACCGCACGGCAAAGATGGTACAGGCCAAGCAGACGCAGGAACGTGAATATGAGGTTCAGGTGGCTCGCGAGAAGGCTGAACGCCAAAAGGCTGTGGCAGACAAGGCGTATATGAGCGAAATGAATCTTAGTCCGCAGCAGTTTATTCAGCTTAAATGGGTGGAGACGGTGGCTCAGAAGCAGGGCGCAAACATAGACGTGCTCGTAGGCCCGGCTGAGCACATGTGGAATATCAAACGATAAACAATTAAAACAATAACGATTATGGTATCAATTATTTCAGCGTTAATAATCCTCCTGATTATCTTCGTGCTTTCCATCTTCTCCTCTTGGCTCGACAAGTTCGGACGGAAGCACCAGGAGGAGATCCTTGAGAAGGTTGTCGAGAAAGCTTCGGATAAGCTGGCTATGGCGTGGAACAAGGTAGGTCCGTGGTATCTTGTGGTATATACCAAAGAAAACAGCCACCCGATATGGATCTCTAACAACAATATCCGTAGCGTTCATCCCGACGTTAAAAACTGCCGACTGACAGTAAAACTGTTCAACGGTGAGGACATGGTGATAGACGACGTGGAGAACTATGACCTCCAGGCTGGCAACGAAATGCTTGGTTACGACTTTCAGTAACGGCATGCTCGCTGTGGCATAATACAGCAAAAGATTAAGTGTTAGAATGTATGTTTAGACTGCGTGGCTCGCATTGTCTTTCCCGAACAGCCCGACACCCCGAACTTTCCAATTACTTGGGTGTGGGCAAAGGGAATACAGCGGAGCCCGCAGTCTTTTTTGTTTTATCACCGGATGAACCAAATGAACCAGAAAGGCTGGCGCATAAATATATTCACATCGGATTTGACGGATTGAACGGATTTTGGCAACTCTTGCATCTTGCCGCACCCAACATCCGTTAAATCCTTCTAATCCGATGTGAAAAAATACATCTTCGGATGTCTTTAACTTTTGTCTGGTTCATCCGGTTCATCTGGTGACTTTATATTCATCCTCCGCTGTCCCCAATGTCCGCTCCACCAAATCAAAATCCCCTATATTTGTAACACAATTCAAGTAGGAGTCTCGCGGTATCTCGCAGCCCTCAACCAACATTAACAAACAAACATAAGGATGACAACAGTATCTTCTATCGACCAGCTCCAACAGCGTAGTGAGGAGCTTCAGGCGCAAGGCTACGAGGCTGTGCGCCCTGCCGCTTTCGTCGGACCGAACACCGATGGCAGCCGCACTTTCTCTTGGGGCGAGTATGCCCACTCCATGCTCTGCTCGTCGCAAGGCTCTACCGGTTCGGGCAATGTGGCAAGACGCGAAATCTCTGCCGTGTTCGGATCGAGCGGTGGCGAGAACAAGGCCAAGCCACAAGGTGTGGGCACACCCGACCTTGGCTTTATGGAGTGGGGATTGGGCAACCGACTGCCCAACCTCGTGTATCTGCTCTCCAAGATGTCGCCATTCACAGCAGCGGGAGTTGACTTCGTGAAGAAGATACTCGTAGGCCGCGGACCATGCGCCAAGTATCACTATACGCAGTATGTCGGTGGCAATATCACCGAGAAGTACATCCCCTTTCCCTCTGCCGGCACTCTGCTCCGAGGTCAGATAGCCGACCTCAAGGCTAAGGAAAAGCAAATGTCTGAAACAGAAAACCAAACGTCAGAGTCTAAATCCAAAGATGCCGACTCCGAGGAGATGAAGTCGCTCAAGGCAGCACTGAAAGAATGGGAGGACACCAATGAGGAGTTGCAAGCATTCATCAAGAACAACGACCTCCACAAGACCTACCTTGAGATGGCAGGCGATATGTCGCTCATGTCGCAATGTTTTTGCGAGTTGCAGCTCAACCAACGTCAGTTGGACGAGAACAAACGCCCCGTGCCCACATCACGGTGGAACCCGAAGATTGTCGGCATAAAGCCACGCTCGGTGTTCACCACCCGACTGGAGCGCATGGATAGTCAGTATCGCATCAACTATGCTTACCTCTCAAATCAGTGGCTCGACTCCACCCAGACGCTCACCGAAACCGACCGTCGCATTGCTGCCGTGCCTTATCTTGCAGCCGACACAGCCGTGAGCGACCTCAACCGCCGCTTGCGTGAGGCTCGTGAGAAACAAGTGAGCCGCAAGAACCGACCCACACGCTTCATCATGTCGCCACGCGACTTCGGTGGTCCTTACTATGCCGATGCCCTTTGGCACAGCATCTTTGCCGGAAGCATCTTTGAGTATGCCTTCACCATCGTTGACGACCGTCTCACTCGCAAGCGCAATAGCAACATCATCGGTCGCGTCATATACATTCATCAGGAATACCTCAAGCAGCTCTACACCCAGCAGGGCGAGAACAAAAGCAAGACGATGGCTCAGATACAGCAGGAGGTGTTCACCGACATCAACCGCTGGCTGTCTAATCCCGACAATGCAGGTCAGGCTCTTATCTCTGCCGTGTTCACCGGACTGGACGGCAAGGAGCACAAGGCGTGGGAGATTGTGGAGATTGAGACCAAGGCCAACTCGCAAGCGCAAGCCGAGAAGACCGAGCTTCAGGAAATATCTTCCATCATCTTCTTCGCCATGGGCTTGGACTCGAAGCTCATAGGCAACACCCCAGGCGACGCTACATCATCGGGCGGCACCGACCTCCGCGAGCGTTTCCTCGTAAAGCAAATCCAGTTTGCCCCATTGCAGCAGCTCATGCTCCGACCATTGGAGGTGATAAGCAAATTTAATGGTTGGGACCCGCACCTGGTGTGGCAGATAGACCGCGAAGTGCTCACCACACTGGATAACTCGAAAACGGGGGTGGCAAAGCAGGAATAGTAACGAATAAATGATATAGAGAATGATTGAACTGAATAAGATATATAATGAAGACTGCCTCGAAGGCATGAAAAGGATTCCCGACGGAAGCGTGGATTGTATTGTGTGCGATTTGCCGTATGAAGTATTGAACAAAGGCAACGAAAAAGCACAATGGGACAACATCATTCCGATGGAGCCGCTATTCAAGGAGTATTGGCGCATAGCAAAGCCTAACGCTCCCGTCATTCTCTTCTGTCAAGGGATGTTTACGGCACAGTTGATGATGACAGAGCCTAAGAATTGGCGGTACAATCTGATTTGGCAGAAGGATAGACCTACAGGCTTTCTCAATGCGAAGCGTATGCCTATGCGAAGCCATGAAGACATAGCCGTGTTCTATCGTGCTCTGCCCACATTCAATCCGCAAATGCGCCAAGGATTCCCTTCTCATTCGAGAGGGCACAAACACGGCAAGCAAAAAGGCAACGCTTGTTATGGCAGCTACAATATCGAGACTTATTCAAAGGAAATGACAACCGAGAAATATCCTATATCTGTGTTGCATTTCGACAAGGAAAAGGAACTTGATATGCACACTACTCAAAAGCCCGTCGCTCTTATTCAGTATCTCATCCGCACCTACTCCAACGAGGGCGACACTATATTAGACAACTGTATGGGCAGCGGCACCACCGCCATTGCAGCCATCCGCGAGAAGCGTAACTTCATCGGCTTTGAGCTCAACAAGGAGTATTATGACAAGGCTTGCAAGCGCATCAAGTTGGAGCAAGCGCAGCTCACGCTGTTCTGACAATAAATAATAAAGGATTTATAGACAATGATAGAACTGAATAAGATATACAACGAAGACTGTCTCGAAGGAATGAAGAGGATTCCCGACGGAAGCGTGGATTGCATTGTGTGCGATTTGCCGTATGGTACGACAGTATGCAAATGGGATTCCATTATTCCGTTTGAACCCTTATGGGAACAATATCTACGAGTAGCAAAAGAAAATGCGGCTATAGTATTGTTTTCCGGAGAACCTTTTACGAGTAAACTGATTTTGTCAAACATTAAATTATATCGTCAGAAACTTACATGGTTGAAAACAAGGCCAACCAATGTGATGAACGCAAAGAAACAGTTTATGAATTGGACTGAAGATATTTGCGTGTTCTATCGTTCTTTACCAACTTATAACCCTCAAATGAGAACGGACGGACAGTTTTCTGGCAAGAAAGTTCAACACTTGAATGAAAGCAGAAAAAGTGGAGTTCACAATGGCTACCAGGAAAAAGAAGGATATCTACATGAAGGAAATGGAGGTTTATTCTATCCAAAGACCGTTTTGGAATATTCTAATGTTCATCAGAACCATGAGGACCACTTCCACCCCACTCAAAAGCCGGTCGCTCTTATTCAGTATCTCATCCGCACCTACTCCAACGAGGGCGACACCATATTAGACAACTGTATGGGCAGTGGCACCACCGCCATTGCAGCCATCCGCGAGAAGCGCAACTTCATCGGCTTTGAACTCAACAAGGAGTATTACGACAAGGCTTGCAAGCGCATCAAGTTGGAGCAAGCACAGCTCACGCTGTTCTGATAATTCAAAATTGAGTAATTCCTAATCGGCTTGCCGACAATTCAAAATTCAAAATTCAAAACTCGTAGTTATGATCATTTCAACCACCAAGGAGCTACGGCTCCACATCCCCAGCAACGCCATTGACGAGATAGGTTCTCTTCAAGGCATACTCGACAACAGCGAGAAGGATTTTCTCCGTGACAAGTTGGGCGACTCGCTCTACCGCCAACTGTGCGAGTATTACCAAACCGTTTCGCCCGACGAGTTCTACTTGGCTGTCACCAACGGCGAGCACACACACCAGCCCTGGATGCAACTCCTGCTTATGGCACAGCGCATGGTAACATACGATGCCATGTCGCGCTTCGCCTACACACAAGCCCTCTCCATCAACGGCACGGGCATCAACGTGGCTTCGAGCGAGGACTACGGCGCAGCATCCAAAGACCTCCTCGACAAAGGCGTGCAAGGCTACAAGCGCGAGGCTATGGTGTCGCTCAACCAGATGCTTGTGATGCTCGAAGGTTGGGCAAAGGAAAGTGGCAAGAAACAGGCTTCTGACGTACAGCAAACAGCCGAAAGCGTACAGAATACCGGCAATAGCGTACCGAATACGGACGAAAGCGTACAAACTGGAGAGATTGAGGAAATAGTGAAACTGTGGCAGGAGAGCCAGTACTACTATCTCCACCACGACCTGCTCATAGCCACTTGTACCGACCTTCAGCAGTACCTCGACATTTACGAGAGTCGCGAGAAGTTCATCCGTCTACTGCCTGACCTCCATTTCATTCAGGACGAATATATCAGCGAGGCAATAGGCGAGCCGATGGTGCAGCACCTGCTCCATACCACCGACCCTGCCGACAAGCCTCTCCTACGCAAGGTACGCCGCCTGATGGTAGCTCACCTCGAAGAGCGCACCACCATTCTCACTATCGACAAGGCTCGACGCACAGCAGCCCACAACGAAGCTATCTCGCTCCGAGCCTCGGTATTGCGGCTCGTGGAAATGCGCAAGGCAGTAGAAAAAGCCAATACTGAAAATCAGAACACCAATTCTGACAATCAAGCCCCCTCAGCTAACACAAACGACGACAAAGACTACGAGAACAACCAACCCGGCTCAAAGTTCTTCGTCTCGCCATTGCTATATTAATAGTCCAAAGGCTTAGAAAGGCCCAGTAAGGCCCAGTAAGGCCTAAAATTCCAACAGCAACTATGGAAGATATAATCCGTATTTTGACCCCTGCCCTATCCGCCCGCATCCTCACCTCCGACCAGCGTGAGGCTTTCGAGCGTGGTCTTTCCCTTCTCGAAGGCATCCCAGGCGCAGCCGCCTTCATCCGCGACAGCCGCCGTTTCCGCGACTACCACCGTCGCGTGCGTCAGCTTCTCACCTACCTTCAGACCTCCCAAACGTCGCGTTCGGAAATCAAACGTCACGTTGGTCGCCCCACCAAGGAGGAACAGGCAGCCTACGCACAGGCTCAGAAGGAGAAGGCTCTTGAGGAAGCGCGTCGCTCGCTCTTCCCCGACCTCCAGCCCGACCTTACCCTACAGCCCCTCACCTACGGCGGTATCGTAGCCAACCCCAATGGCGAGACCATCGCCTCTACCATGCCCTACCTCATGCAGCTTCGCCCATTCCTCTCTGAGCGACTGCAAGAGCAGGTGAACAGCGTGCGCTCCCTGCGTAACGAGATGGCAGCAAAGGCAGAGCAAGCCAAGACTATGGCAGAAGCCAACGAAAAGGCTGGCAGACCAATCTACACTGAAGAGGAGATTGCCCAGCTCGCCACCCGAGCCGTAAAGATAGAGAGCGACATCCTCCCTCGCATCTACATCAACGTAGACCGCGAGATAGGCGAGGCATACCTACGCCTCTCCCCACGCACCGGCGACCCCGAATACATCGCCCGCATAGAAAAGGCGTGCAACGTCCCTCCACAGAACCTCCGCGCCCAGTTCCGTCCCTTCTACGACAAAGCCCTCGCCCGTGATCCTCTCTTCGCTCAGACCGTAGCCGACCGCATAGCCGCCGACCGCCCCGAAGTGAAAGCCGAGCGCGACCGCCAAGCCCAACACAAAGCTGAAGCCGACGCTCTCATTAAATACATCTGTCGCAAGGACAAGCCCAGCACTAAGGCAAGAGTGAAAGGTCTCACAGAACGCATAGCCAAGCTCCGCAAGGAATACGCCGACATTGTGAGCGAGGACGAGATAAAAGGCTTCGAGGCAATATTGGAGAAAACCAAAAGTGAAGTTTCACCAAAGGCTTAGAAAGGCCTAAGAAGGCCCAGTAAGGCTTATTATAAAAATATCCCCATGAAAGTTTTCTATCAACTAAAAGACATCTGCACCACTGCCTGCCACACACGCCACGCTTGTGCCGAGGGTTACCGTGCCATGCTCGCCGCCGAGAACGTCAGTCAGCTCATGGCTGTATGGCGTGCGAATTGGGAAGACCTCGTAGAGAGCAAATACGCCGACATCATCAACGACCAGCTCCCTGCCCTCTACCTCTACCCCACCCTAAGAGCAGAAATGAACGCCGCCGGCGTCTACGTCAACGAATGTCCGCAGACCGCACCCGAATACGTTCTTGTCATTGTTACCGACCACGACGGCATCGTTGATATAAATGATTACGCAAAGTGTTACGTTCTTGGCAAGGCATGGGTTCGTGCATGGGACCACGCCCAGGTATATAGCGAGAAGAACGATAGAGCCATTATAATGCTCTACGATTACTCTTACGGCCACGTCAGCAAAGGCAAAACTTTTGCCAACGGTCACTCCCGTTTATGGACCTCCACAAATGCTGCCCTTGACGGCAGCGTAACATGCGAAGCCCACGGTGGCGAGCTCCGCGCCAGCAGCTATCTCAAGATTGAAGCCTATGGTGACACTAAGGTTTTCAGCAAGACCGACCGTAACATCACGCTCTTCGGCAACGCCCACATAATAGTATAATAAGAAAGGCTTAGAAAGGCCCAGTAAGGCTTAGAAAGGCTCAGTAAAAAATAAGCAACATGAACAGCAAACTTACCATCCTTGCCGACGGCAAGCCTCTCGCCCTAAACGAGGACGCATCCATCAGCATTGAGTTGAGCAATCCTTTGTTCAACGACGTTGAGATGTTCTCCTATCCCGTAGAGCTCCCCTTGGAAGGCAACCGTCATTTTCTCAAGAACGTGGATAATGTCAGCTCCGACATTCGTCCCGTCAGCTACGAGCACACCCCTATGCAGATCATCGCCGACGGAGTGCCCTTTGCCTCCGGCACCGCCATCATACAGGAAGATGAACGCCTGGAAGATTCCCTCTCTCTCAACATCGACGCAAGCACACAATCATTCTCCGACCTCATAAGCGATCTCAAGTGCAACGAAGTGCCTATACCTTCTAAATATAAGAGCCAACTCTTGATAGGCGAGAAGATTGACAAGGTGGACGTGAGCGTGACCTACAACACGAGCGTTGTCATAAAATACGAGGGTAAGAAAGGCAACAAAAAATATGGTTCGGTGGGCGAAGACAAAACCGAAGCGTCTTTTTCTCCGCAGGCTCTCGGTTTCTCTTATCCTGCACAATGCGCAGAGGAAGGCAACAATCACGAAGCCAAACTGAATAAGACGTACACTTATCCTAACGGCAATGAAGTGAAGGTGCCCGAAGTGCTGAAATCATACATCAACGTAAGCGACCCCTACCCTCTGAAGCCATACTGCAATGCCCGTGTCTGCTACAAGCATTACGACATTGCCGAGGATGGTTCTACGTCCGACAGCGTTGTGAAAAGCATTCATGGTCGCAGCAACGAAGACAGCTTGAGTACCAAGGAGCAGGAAATGTACGAAGACCGTGGTCCTATATGGGTATTGGATGCCGACCGTCCGCAGTCTGGCATCTGCTTCTACGTGCTGTTCTTCCTCGACTGTCTCTTTGAGCATCTTGGCGTACAGTTCGACAATTCGGCTCTTACAGCCATCGGCGACTTGAACCGCCTCTGCTTCTTCACTACAAAATGTTCCTACGACATCGAGCCGTTGTATGCCAAGGAGGTCTACAGGGAGAATGATGAAGAGGTAATAGCCGGGTTAAAAAAGAAGGGCGACGTAAAGGTTGGCTTTTTCCAGAAACAAGCCAACAGCGAAAAGGACGTTACAAATCTGTTCGACGATGTAAACGCATGGCTCAGTTCGCGCGGTTGTGGCGGCAAACTGAAACTCGAAAATCCGAAAGACAAAAGCGTGCAGGAAGTAAAGTATCGCAAGGTGACGTATAAGGTAGTAGAAAAGCCGTATGAGGGAAGTTTCTACAACCAGGGCGTGTTTAAGGACACCGAGGTTGTGACGGTGGAAGATGATAGTTGGACCACCGTCACTGTAGGCACCGACAAGGTGGCAAGTATCACTTGTAAGAGCACCATCGAGTCGGCTCAAATGAGCGCAAGCATTTTCCGTATGTATGCCAATGAGCAGAACTTCCCTGCCGAGTCGGTATCTGATGTTATCGACTCGCTGGAGCAGCAGTTCGGCATAAAGTTTCATTACGACTATGAGCAGAAGAAGGTCACGGCTTATCTTATCCGTGATGTTTTCCGCAAGCAGAATCCCGACCCTCGCACTTTACATGCCGAAGTGCTCTCAATGGTGCCGATGACGGAGAAGATAACCGGTGTGCGTGCCGGATATGCAGCCGAAAGCGAAGCCAAAGAGCAGAAAGACAACGTGAAGTATGCCGTTAAGGATTTCAATACGGATTATGACTACATCGAATACCCTAAGAACTCCACCGTGACGAGTCTTACATACAAGGACCTCATTCATCGTGTCAAGAACACCGAAATGAGTGTGTTCGTTGACCTTCAGACGGGCAACAAATATCGTGTGAAGATTGACAAGGATTTCACCAATGCCGGAGACATGAAGCCGCGATTGTTTGAGGTGGCAGCAATGAAGGGAGTGGAGGAAGGCGATTGTTCTACACTTAACGAAGACTATATCATTGAGTTCAAATCGTCGTTCGTTCCCGTAGGTATGGTGGATGCCAACTATCGTAAGGCTCTCGCTTCCAGCACCGGCAGCAAATGTGCCACCGACAACACCAAGCAACCTGCCGAGGTGGGCAAGCAATACAGCGGATATGAGATTGGCGGGATAAATGGATCTTACGCCAAGACTCAGATGGCAGCTCTTGTTGACGAGGATATGGAGCATGAGTTCGTGAAGCAGTACATCAAGAACACCATGTCTTCGATGGTAGCCGATTTCTACGTTACCGAAGAGCTCTCGCTGCGTGAGAGCTACGACCCTTCATCCACCGACGACGGCAATTCTCCCCTTCAGTCATACGATTGGGGATTGTCTGTGGCTATCATGCGAGGTGGCGGCATAGACGCGACGCACGAGTCCTACGACTACAACTACGACGGTTTCGGAAACTCCAAGTGGCGCACAAAGGCAGGTGAATATGCCCTGACAACGGACTCTATCGACCCCTACGGCGTGGAGTACGACTACAACGGCATTGAGCCGGGCAACGGCAACGAGGAACGCTTCTCACTGAAGCCCCGTGCTTGGGTGCAGCCCGAATGGGCAGACGCTCCACTCGTAGTAAACACCCCATCGGTCAAGAACCGAGGCTACGTAGACGTTTTTCTCGTCGATTACATCTACTTCCTTCTTCACCGTAAGAAGTATTACGTAAAATGCCTCGCCTCGGTAGCTCAGATAGCAGACATTCAGAATCACTGGAAGGAATGGTGGACCATCGACGGCAAGAAATGCCTAATCAACAAGGTAAATGCTGACGTGTCGGCGAAGGAAGGAATGGGAGAAGTAGAGCTTGAGATTTATAGCATTTAACTAATAAATAATAAATACTAAATAATAACTGAAGCAATGGCAAGTTTACTTAGATTAAATTCAGGTTCGATATTCAATGGCAACCCTATTGTCTTCATGGTCTGGCCTATTGCCCTTAAAGAGGTTCCCTCGTTCCATCGTATGATATTCGAGGTGAAGTGTGGCATGAGTGGTGGCAATTACGAGACGATAAAGATGTCAGAACCTATAAACAATGAGAAGGGCAATCCGATAACGTTGGATATATCGTCTGCCCTACGGACTTTCCGTGATTCGTATGAGTATTCTCCCGAACCAGGCGTAATGCCTATGGTGAAGTTTAACGTGTCGGCATACGACGAGTATATGAGCGATGGCGAACTACATCAGTCTGAGCCTGTGTCGTATCTGTCCGGAAACGATTTAAAGCAGACCCTATTCGGAGGATTCTCCGATTACGACCGACTCACAGCCACGAAGGACACGATGCCCGTTAGCCGCATGACACGCAAGCCCACCACCATACCGCAGTTGGCTTATATAGGCGAAACCATCATATACGTAGAGCCATACTCCCCTGCCATCGACTTCACCACCGCCACATGGGATGCACCCGAAGCAAAAGCCTTCACTATAACCAACGAAGGACAGCAAACCATTGGCGACATCAGCGTTTATGCCATGCCGCAGACCGAAGCCAAGCGTCGCACGGAGTTCCGCTTCATCAATTCGTTTGGCGTATTGGAGAGCGTCAGCGTGCCGAGAGTATATAGCAAGAAGCTCGGCATAACCTCCACCAACTACACCGTGACAAGAAAAGAAACGCTACGCTCGTTCTCTCGTTCCGTTACACGTAAGCAGAACAATCAAGAAGAATGGAACTTCCAGACCGACCCTCTCGATGAAGCTTGGCTCGCGTGGTATCTGCATGAGTTCCTTATGGCGAAACACGCATGGATAAACATCAATGGCAAGTTTCTACCTTGCACCATCACAGCCGAAGAGGAAATCACTTTCTGTGACGATACAAAAAAGGAAATGCACAGCGTATCGTTCACAGCGAAACTTGACTTCTGCGGAAGTACAATCATTTGAGTTTTGAATTAGGAATTATATTGAAATAACAACACCAAATTTTCTTTAATCCTTTTATTCCTTCTATTTCTTACGACCCCAAGAGACGTATGAGCTCTTGGGGTCGTTTGCGTATGTCCGCATGAATAGAATGTTTTTTTCTAACTTTGCATTAGAAAAATAAAAAGATTATATGACACAAGCAACAACCAAAGACTATTGGATTTCGTCTACGGCACTACATATCGAATTGAATGCCCTTGGCTATCCAGACTATGTACAGGCATCATGCGTAAGCGGTGCTCAGATACTTGTGTACGTCAAGGACATTATCGGCTACGATGCCGGACATAACTACCGTCGTTGGCTGTTGCAGGCATCGCCTACCGTTTTTAATAGCCACACGGAGAAGTATGTCTATGCAGCCATTCCCCGTACTCTGGACTCGGCAGCATCAGCATGGATAGTGTTCCCTTCCGAGCAGATTGATATATACGGCAAGAATGAGAAGGAAGAGCAAATTGGCGAAGATAAATACTACTACATCTTCCTGCAAGGCAAGATAACATCATCCGGCGATAATGGTACGACACAGCGCGATTGGGAAAAACGTTGCTTTTGGGGGTATCTGTCTTCCGACGAAGCCATATCTGCCATTGGGACTGAAAGCGAGTGGTATCACTATTCGCAGGCAGACGAGATCGTGACGTTCCTCAAGAAAATCACGATGCAACCTGGCACATGGTTCCGCGAGTTCTTTGTAAAAGCAGTGACCGTTGTGACTGGTGGCAGCATCACGTTTGAGGGAAAAACGGGGACTATATCCGGAATTGCCAATACAAAAACACCTATTGATTCAGAAACCGACATTGTTACCCCCAAATATCTTGACAAAAATGCGTTGTCGAGTATTCATAAAGATGTTGCACAAGATATAATCCGTTTTGCAAAGGGTGTTGTTTTTGGCAGTAATAATTCAAAGCATACAATAACAGAGGAAGGCGTTGCGACGTTAAAATCATTGCTTATAGGAACCGATGGATTAGGCATTTCTTCTGCTGGTATTGCAATTCTCACAGGAATTGTTTCAAAAGTATTCAAGGCTGGCGCAGATGGTAATGGATTTCGGCTTGGAAACTATGGTAATACCGAAGATTCCTATCTGGAGGTAGACCGTATGTTGGTTCGCAAAGCAGCTGAGTTTGTTCAGCTTATCATCAGAGAGCTGCGCCAGGTAGGAGGAGAGATTGTGCTGACTCCGGCATCAATGAAGTGTACCTCGGTGGAAATGTACTCACGAGGAGATATACCGTGGACTGAAGGTTCCTCGGAGCCTCTTGACTTCTATCGCTGTTATTTCAAGCAGGAGCAGGATGGTACGGAGATAGACAACCAGTTTACACGCGGTGATTTGGTTCGCTGTCAGACTTTTAACATCAAGGAAGGCACGAATAACAATGTCAAGAACCGCTACTATTGGCGGAGATGTGTGTATGCCGGTAAGGATTTTATAGACCTCTCAGCGACCGATGCCGACAATGACAGCGATGTGCCGCAGGCGGGTGACGAGATGGTACAGCTGGGCAATGATTCCGACAAGACCCGTCAGTCAGCTATTCTCCTTTCGTCCTATGGCGATGATGCGCCATCGTTTAAGATGTGTCAAGGTATCAGCGCTTACTCGCTCGCAGGCAAAGAGGTGTTCTGTGTTTCACGTAAGGAGCTGTTCGCATTGGCGGACAAGTTTCAGTTTAAGACATCTGACGGTTCTACGCAGACTTTTGCGCAGCTGCTTGTGACTATGGATTCGTTTCGTAGCGAGGTGAAGAAGACTTACGCCACTCAGGAGGAGGTGAAGCAAGTGTCATCCTCGATAGAGCAGACGGCGGAGGGTATTGCTTTGGAGGTGGCAGAGAACACTACGGGATTGCGCAACCGCATCGTCGGCTCCGCTTTCCGCACATGGGACAAGCTTGACAGCATCAACGCCAAATACCCCGTGTCTGCCTACAATGACGGCAAGTACGGTTCGCGTTACGCCCGTTTCTCAGCAAGCGGAGCTACTGCGTCGGTATTCGCAGGATTGTATTTCAACGACATTGAAGTAAAGGCTAACACCACATACGAGTACAGTGTATGGGTAAGACTTGTCACAAAACCTGACAACGGCGCATATTTCCGCTTGCAGTACAAACGTACAACAGATACTTCTTTCTCGCTGCTGAAAGATGTCGTATTTGATGTTACGAAATCTATAGGCGAGTGGGTCTTGTATGAAGGTACTGTCGTAACGCCTGCCAAGACCACACACTTACGTATAGAGACCTGTGTGCGCAAGAATGGTGTTGTTGATATTTGCCGTCCGATGATTGAGGAAGGTAGCACGTATAAAGGATGGAGCTTGTCGCCTAATGACGTTACAGAGACAGGTGCTTTTGAGAGTGCTGCAAAGACATCAGGTATAGACATACGTAGGGGCAAGATAACCGCTATAGCTGATAAATTCGAGATAAGAAACAACAACGGTGAACAGACAGCTTCCGTGAACGAGAAGGGACGCTTGGAGGTAAAGAGCGGCTTGTTTTCGGGCTTCATAGTGAAGAAGATGACTACATTCACTCCTGACAATATTTCCGAATATCTTAAAAGCTCACAGAGCGATGGCTATTTAGACATAGACTTTTCGACGGCTGGCTCATACGTGTGCTTTACGGGCGCGATGAAGGCGAAATTTGGAGACAATTATCCTTCACCTGTACTTCCTTACTACAATATAGGCAGTATAAGTGCATCACTCGGCGTAACGGCGGAAGAAGCAATATCCTACATAGGACAAATCGTGATAATAGCGAACAAGAGCGATACGACGGTAAACGTTGTTTGCGGAGGAACTATCAAGGGTGGCGGCACACAGTCGCAGTGGATAGAAACGGGCTATATGGCTGTGTTGACTTGCGAGTTTGAGTACACATCGGTAAAGAACTATAAAATAGTATGGAATGGATATTGTGTAAAAATATAAAATATTAAGATA
>ERZ1026868.649-NODE-649-length-20637-cov-27.021426_pt1 | contig 20637 bp, 20 predicted proteins | sample MGYA00380164_ERZ1026868 | MGnify/ENA primary metagenome ERZ1026868 (study PRJEB33269, sample SAMEA4719800) | human gut metagenome | biome: human-associated habitat; feature: organic feature; material: feces | place: Cameroon | collected 2013-10 ... | reverse complement strand
GCACTGATGTTGATCAGCCAAGAAACTTAGCTAAGTCTGTAACTGTGGAATAATATTATTTGGATAAAACTATGATCCCTAAAACAATTCACTATTGTTGGTTTGGTGGTAAGCCATTACCGATGTCCGTAAAGAAATGTATAAAGTCATGGAAGAAAAAGTGCCCTGAATATATAATTATTCAATGGAATGAAAGTAATTTTGATGTAAAATCACATCCTTTTGTAAAAGCAGCGTATGAATGTAAAGCTTGGGCTTTTGTTTCTGACTATGCTCGATTAAAAATTATTTATGAACAAGGCGGAATTTACTTAGATACGGATGTTGAACTCCTCAAAAACTTAGATTTTTTGTTAAACTATGATAGCTTCTTTGCAATTCAGCAGTTCTCTCATTTATGTGCTACAGGGTTAGGTTTTGGTGGAAAAAAAGGAAGTTTTATTGTTAAAGAAATGTTAAGTTTTTATGACAATATTGAATTTGATATTTCAAAAAAAGAGCAAATTTCTTGTCCAATTTTAAATGATGTAGCTATTAAGAATTTAGGATATGTTTACAATGAACGTGAGCCTGTCTTGATAAATAGCGTGATGGTATATCCTCCAAAATATTTTGATCCTTATGCACCAGGTACAACAAAGTCATTATTGTGTAAAGATACTATCTCGATTCATCATTATTCAGCGTCGTGGATGGGGAAAAAAGCAGAATTTAGAAGAAAGGTTTACTTTTTGTTAGGTCCAAAAATATTATTTTTCTTAAAGTCATTTTTTAACAAGCTTAAATAGGTTATTTATTTTATTCCAAAATGCGAAGTTTATATTTTTCATATTTTTTTAATCTAATAGCGCTGTTTTTTGCATTATTTATAGTATTTCAGGATATCTTTATTTCCTTTCTTCCTAGATATTTTGATTATTGGGACGAGATTTTTACTATTATTTGTTTTTTTATATATTGTTGTTCATACATAAAGAAAGTTAATAAGAATAATTTTGTAATTCTATTGTTTTTTCTTCTTTCAATATTGATTTGTGCATTTGGCAATATTGTATATGGATATCAAACATCGATTGATGCGTGTTTTAGAGATATTTTGGCAATTTTAAAATTTCCAATTGTATTTCTTTGTTTTTCAAGGCTTGATTTTTCCAATGTGCTAGTTAAAGAAATATATAGAATTGTTCCTGTTATAAAATTTATTGTAATTGTTGCTTTTGGATTGGGAATCGTTAGTTTATTTTTAGATATTGGGTTGTCTCAAGATGAACTGAGATTTGGAATACACCCATATTTTTTTATTTTTTCCCACCCAACTTATTTAACCACATGCTTTGCTTTTTTATTGTGTTTATACAATTCATCTAGTACAGCAAGTAAATCTGCTGAGTTAATGCTTGTTTTTTGCATTCTTTTAGCTATGAGGACAAAAGGTATTGTATTTGTGTGTTTGTATTATTTTGTTAAATTTTTCTACAGTTATTTAAAATCTCATATTGTTATATTTTCTCTTACCTTGTTGTTTTTAATTATTGTTGTTTCTTATGACAAAATCCAACTATATAATTCTTTTTCAAATTCTCCAAGAGAGTCTCTATATAAAGGATCTATATACCTTCTTTTCTATTGTTTCCCTTTTGGGGCTGGATTGGGTGCATTTGCTTCTCATCTAAGCGCTAAATTTGATTCCAATGTTTACAATTTTATAATGATCCCTGATATGTATGACCAAGAAGGAAATCTAACAGCTGTTATTGGTGATGCAGGCTTACCATACTATGTAGGTCAGTTTGGATTATTCGGCTTAATAGTCATTATTTTGGCATATAGTAAGATTTTTCAATCAAGTGTTGTTAACCTTACTTTCTCTAAAAATTCGTCAGTATTTTTATTATGGGGATTGATACTCATTACAATGCCAACGGAAGCTATTCTTATAAATAATGGTGTTGTTATTGCTATTTATCTAATAATACTGAGAAAATTTGAAATATTGAAGAATTCGAGAGATTTCGTAAATGGTCTGAAATAACCTTTAAAACATTCTAAGCCAGTCTCAAAGCAGGCTGTCTGTTCATTAAAAAATCAGTGTGATTAGTCTCACAAATCTGTACATAATTGCATTTTCTTGCTGTCTTTAAAATTGCCTGTAAAGGCACTTTAAAAGCCATTAGAGAGATGAACTTTTACGGTCACCAAATGAAGCTGATCGTTATCACAAAAATTGAAAGTTAATCATATACTGTAGTTACCTGTAACGTTAAACTACAAGTTTATATTAACTTGTTTGCCTTCAATTAAAAAGAAAATTTATGTGATGTTGATCGGTTTGAATTGTTTGCCGTAAAGCTATAGTTTGCCTTCGTTAATAACGAAGATAGATTAAAAGCCTTCTTAGACAGTCTTTATGGTGTAAAGCAGAACAATAATGTTGAAGAAAAATTCAGAGAGTTAGATATCTTATGTAACGGTATGATTGCTAGCGATACTAGCAAAGGTGCTGAAAATCTCACTTTGTTTTATTCTCTTTATAAGACCTGCATTCTGCACAACACTGATTTTAGAACCTATATGAAGAAAGTCATTGAAATAATGACAATTCATATGAACGAGATTGAATTTGAAAAAGACAAAAGAGAAAACATTACTGGCTGCAAGAGCCACAAAATTTCATCTGAAGTTTTTAGAAAATTTAATGCCATGGAATATGGCTTGATTTAAGATCTGAAATAGTTTATTTCAGACCATTTACTTAATTTGTAATTTGGACACTTAATTTTTGCTAATCTGTAAATAATAGGATTTGTAATGGACAACAAAATTTTATCAATCAGTATTGCAGCGTATAACGCTGCTAATGATATTCCTCGATGTCTTAAGAATATGACAGAGTCATCTGTAATAGACAAACTTGATATTATAGTTGTCAATGATGGTTCTAAAGATAATACACTAGATGTTGCTTTACAATTCTCAAATAAATTTCCTGGTTCTGTAAGAGTCATTGACAAAGTAAACGGAGGTCACGGTTCTACAATTAATTCAGGTATTGTCGAAGCAAAAGGAAAGTATTTTAAGATTGTTGATTCTGATGATTGGGTAGATCGTGAAGGTATAGAGAAACTTGTTCGTTATTTAGAAAATAGTTCTGTTGATCTTGTTATTAATCCTTTCTTCAAGGTTAGAATTGATGATTTTTCGTCAAAATATTTGATAAGTTTACGACCTGAATCAATTAAAAGTAATGATGTTTTTAATTTGGATGAAATTAAGTTCCCTGCTTTTGTAATGCATGGTATGACAGTTAAAACAAGTATTATGAAAGATATCGGTCCTATAATTGATGAAAATTGTTTCTACGTTGATACTGAATATGCAATCTATCCTTTGTATTATGCCAAAACTGTTGTTTATTTAGACTATGCTGTATACAACTACTTAATAGGTTCAGCAACGCAGAGTATGAACATTAACAATTTACTAAATAGAAGAAAACAAAGAGAACAAGTTGTTAAGAGTCTAATTAGATATCATAATTCGCACAAGAACTCTTTGTCATGTTCACTAAAAAAGATCATTGAATCATCAATTAGTATGTCTTGCTGTTATAACATTAAATTGTATTTTCTACTAAATAATTATATTGGAAAGAAAGAGCTAATTGAATTTGTAAAATGGATTAAAGCTAATGATTTTGATGAAATGTATTGTGTAAATAGTGCATTTAAGCGTCTTGTTTGGTCTATCTTTAAAAAAAGTAATTTTTTCTTTTACACATTTGTGTCTTGTTTAGCAAAACTTAATTTTAGATATATAAAAAAGTGTAAAACTGTGTAGGAGTGATTATTAGACAAATATAATTATAATAATATATCGCTTTATGTTGCAAAAAAAATGTTGATTTTTAAATATGGTATAGGCGACTTTTACAGTACTAATTCAACAATCAGCATAGAATATATATTTGATGTTAATTTTGGCGGTTGATATATGCTAACTTCATTTACAGTCGAAGGTTATCGAAAATTTTCTTCTTTAAAAATTGATAACATCTCTAGAATAAATTTGTTTCTTGGAAATAACAATACAGGTAAAACCACTCTTCTCGAAAGTATCTATAACTGGACTTTGGGATGCAGACTTTCACCTTTAGTTTTTGGGTCATTGCAAAGATTCAAAAATTTCAATATGTATAGTTCTCCATACTTCTTCGCTGATTGTATATACTCTTCTTTTAATGATCATGATAGTCAACCATTATCATTCTCTTTTAGTGGTGAAGAAATTATAAAAAGAAGAGAAGAAATTTTAAAAATTGAAGAAGATATAAAGAAAAAAACTACTTTTACTCATAAAGTAATTCTCTCTGATTTGTACGAAAATAATAGCACTCTTTATAGAAAAAAAAATGAGCAGAATGGTACTTCAATTCCTTCGTTTATTCAACATCCAGCAAATAACAGCAACAATTTTGGTAACAACGGATATTTGTTTTCTGCTCCACCTCTTATAGCACAATGGAATATTCAATCTGAGAAGGATGAGGTTAATGTTGATGTATGTTTTGGTCAGGTTTTTGATAAGATAAGCAAACCTCATTGCGTTTCATATTTTGTATCTATGCAAACGCATTCAGATTTAACAGCAAATATGAATTTTATGTCACAAATCAAATTTCTAAACTTGATGCCAAAGCTTAGAGAAGAAGTAAAAGAAGCTTTTCCTGAAGTACTTGACTTAGACTATATTCCTTGTCCAGATGGTGGACTTGGTCCCTTGTATGTAGAACTTAAAAACAAAAAAGAAAAAATGCCTATTTACACTATGGGAGAAGGATTTCAAAAATATGTTTTTATTTTAATGTTAATGGTAGTCGCAGAAAATGGTATTGTGTGCTTAGATGAAGTTGATTCTGGTCTTCACTATTCATGTCAAGATATGTTTTGTAGTACTCTTTTGGAATTATCAAAAAAGTATAATGTACAAGTGTTTATGGCTACACATAATCTTGAATTTTTAGATTCTCTCTTAAATTCAGCATATAAAATTGAACATTCTAAATTAGAATCAGCAGAAGAAGAAAAATCTGTATTAGACTCAATAAGAGTCATAACTTTAAAAGAATGCGAAGGAAATTTGTATTCAATTTCTAGATCAGGAAATGAGGCTCATAAGTTCAGAGAAACATATGATAGAGAATTAAGATAAAAATGATGAGGCTCTGAGATGGGTACTAAAAGTGATTTTGATTGTATTCTGTTGTGTGAAGGCTCAACAGATCGAAAAATGTTAGAGTCGTACTTAAAATATAAATTTAATTGTACGTTATTAAAAGATAAAATTAAAGTTAGCTGGTATAAGTCATCTCCTTATTTTGCAGATGTTATGTCTTACAAAAATTCTGAGTTACATACACCCTATCGCATTGCTGTTTGTGCTGTAAAAGGCTGCTCTTATTTTAAGAATGTTATTGTAGATCTTCTTGACGAGATAAAAAACGAAACATTACATTTTAAGCGTATTTTTGTTTTAACTGATAATGATAGTAATGAAGAAACTGAAGATAGATTAAAAAATATTGTGTGCAAAATTAATGAAAAAGCAAGTAATGAGATTACTTATGGTTTTGATTGTATTGGTAAATGGAAGAGTTTCTTTGTAAAAAAAAGTTGCGGTGATATAAATGTGAATTTATCATTCTGTTACCAAACTATACCTGAGGATAAACAGGGCTGTATAGAGTCTCTTGCGTTTGATAATTGTTTATTTGATCCAGATTTCTGTAAAAAGTATCTAATTGATAACAAAAAAGAAAAAGAGAAAGATAACTTTCTTAGTGAGTGGCCTAAATCACAAGATGTAATCAAATATTTCGTTGAAGAGCAACTCAACAATCTCAAGTATTTGTCGAACAGACAAAATAAAATAAAAGCCAAATTTGCTGTGGCTCTTTCAGTTATTGATCCTAGAAATTACAGAATTGATGTAAGTGAAATATATGATAAAAGATGACAATGAAAAATTAAACAGAATCTTGGAACCTTTATCTGTAATGTTAAATGAGAGTCAGTTAACTAACTAGAGCTTAGAAAGCTTTACTGACATTGAGCAGTAAAAATTAGGAATATATTCTGACTTATTTAAGTGTTTGATTTTCGATCGCTTTTTAAAATAACATACTTAATGTAACAATTATTTTTAATAAATCAATCTGATAATGTTAATTATGTGAGTTTTGGATCACTTTACAATATTCACATTATCAGTATGTGATACAAAGATCACGCTTAGTACTATTAGCTTGAGTATGCAGTCAACATAGGTTAAAAGATAGCCATCAAAGAGATATTACAGGATCACAACGATGGCAGTACAGTTTGATAACACAGGTGATTTACTTTCAACAGAGCTAGGAAATATAGGACTTACAGCTGCAGGTTTTGATTACTTTGGTTTAGCACCAGTAATTGAATCCTGTATTGGAAAGATAGGTTCACATGTAAAGGTAACTCAAAGTGAGTTAGTGAAGCTATTGTGTTGTCAGGTATTAAATGTACCATACCAGTCATTGTACGGAACCTCAGAGTTTTATCGTGGTAAACCTGTAAGAGCTTTAACTGGTAATGAAGAGCTTATGTAGAAGACTTAAACAGGGATGTTCTTTCAAGATTACTGGATGCAATTTCACTTAATGCTATAGATTATGAAAAAGAATGCCATGAATATTGGTCAAATTATGATTTACAAAATAAAGTAAACATGTTTGGAAATGTTAGATTTGAACAATCGATTACTCAACTATATGAAAAGTTTTTGGATAAATACGCATTAAATAAACGTCAAATAAGCAATGTAGACAGAATTAAGTTATGTTTTTTAGATTATGAAAATATTTGTATTGATAATTTGAAAACTACTTTCGGTAAAGTTACAGCTCTTTTAAATGAATGGAAAAAGTTCAAATTTTATGAGTTTTGCCCTAGTACTCTAAATTTTGGGTATGCCCTTATAAAAACTCAAATCGATCTATTAAATTACTCTTTTGTTACTAAGGTCAACTCATATACACCAATTCACAGAGTCTCATTTAGCTTAGATAATCTCTGCTATATAAGAGATTCATTGCTACATTACGAAAAGTCAATTTCAATCCAACAAGAAAAATCTAATGTTGATGGAATGTGGCTGTCTCTTTCGAAGTTTTATATATCTTTCTTTGATGAAATTGCTAAATCGAATCCAAATATTACTTTGCCTAAATTAAAGAGATCAGAAGATATACAAGGTACCTTCGAAAACAACATTAAACGCATCAAGGAATTCTTCCTCAATCTTGATAAACAAGATTAACAATCATTTTAATTACAACATAACTAAGAGGTTAACATGTACGATTATTTAGTAGTAGGTTCAGGTTTATATGGTGCAATCTTTGCTCATGAAGCAAAAAAACACGGTAAATCTGTATTAGTAGTAGAAAAAAGAGCAAACATTGCAGGAAACGTTTATACCGAAAATGTTGAAGGTATAAATGTTCATAAATATGGAGCTCATATCTTCCATACCAACAATAAGAAGGTATGGAACTATATTACTCAATTTGCTGAGTTCAATAGATTTACTAATAGCCCAGTAGCTAATTACAAAGGTGAACTATATTCATTACCATTTAATATGTACACCTTTAATAAGATGTGGGGAGTAGTAACCCCTGAAGAAGCTCTAGCTAAGATCAATGAACAGAGAAAAGAGATTGTATCTGAGCCTAAAAATCTTGAGGAGCAGGCAATTTCATTAGTAGGTAGAGATATCTATGAAAAACTAATCAAAGGTTATACTGAAAAACAGTGGGGTAGAGATTGTAAAGATCTACCAGCTTTTATTATTAAAAGATTACCTGTACGTTTAACTTTTGATAACAACTACTTTAATGCTCTATACCAGGGTATTCCTGTAGGAGGCTATACCAAGATGGTCGCAAATTTATTAGATGGTATTGAAGTAAGATTAAATACTGATTACTTAAAAAATAAAGATGAGTTAGATAAACTTGCTAATAAGGTAGTTTATACAGGTCCTATCGATGCTTACTTTGATTATAAGTTAGGTACCCTAGAATACCGTTCTGTAAGATTTGAAAATGAGCTATTAGATATTCCAAATTATCAGGGTAATGCTGCTGTAAACTATACAGACAGAGAAACTCCTTTTACCAGAATCATCGAACACAAATGGTTTGAATTTGGTAAAGATGAAAATGGTAATGATCTTCCAAAAACAGTAATTAGTAGAGAATACTCATCAGAATGGAAGAAAGGTGATGAACCTTACTATCCAGTTAATAATGAAAAGAACGGTAAGCTTTATCTTGAATACAAGAAATTAGCTGATGCAGAGAAAAAAGTAATCTTTGGTGGAAGATTAGGAGAGTACAAATATTATGATATGGATGCTACAATAGCATCAGTATTAGACAAGTGTGAAAATGAGTTTAAGTAACCAATAAGGTTCTTACTCTTTAAAAAGCACTGTAGTAAGAGTCAAAGCATTTAATGATAGTAATGCGGTGACAAAATTCAAAACAGTCTACCTACAGTGCATTTCTCTGTATATAAAGGTGGGTTTATGTACATAAAAGAAATTGATGTTGAAAATCTTGGGCCTCTTGAAAAGGCAGATATTAAATTCAGCTTTAACGAAGATGGCTCACCTAAGCCACTTATTTTAGTAGGTAAGAATGGTTCTGGTAAATCAACATTGATTTCTAATATTGTTGATTCTTTTTATGAGTTTTCAGCAAAAGCTTACAGTAATATTCAAATATACGACAAAAATAAAAACCAGTTTTCATGCTTCTTTAAGATATTGTCCCCTAAAGAAATAACAATCGGAAAAAACTACTTATATGCTCATATTAAATTTGATGAAGAAGTAGAATATCGATTTGTTAATGGTTTTATTCCTGAAGAAAAAATCAATGGTATCGGTGGCGAACGAAATGATTTTAAGGCAAATAATGGATATGTATCTAATAAAAAAGTTGATACAAAACAATTATTTGATGAAGAAGCTTTTGTAAAGAAAATTCTAATGAGTCAGGTGATTGCTTATTTTCCTCCTAATAGATATGAAAAGCCAGGTTGGTTACATAATTCTTACTATGAAAGAATGTCTTCTGATTATGTCTCAGAAGATGTGCATCTGAGCATAAGCGAAATATTTAGAGATGAGTACAAAAATCCAATTACAGTTAATTGTGGAGAAAATGATCTGTTGCATTGGATCCTTGATGTTATTGTAGATTCAAGATTAGAAGTTGATCTTCAGACTAATAGCAAGCAAATTACTGCGTTTACATTTGAAAAACCTGAGAATAAAAAGAATTTTTCAATTTCAAAAAATAATATCCAAAAAATATTAACTATAATATTAGGAAAAGAAGTAAAGTTCGAGTTAAATCCAAGATCATATCAAAATTCAAGATTTAATATTGTTCGTGCAAAAGACAATTATATTATTTCACCTTCTTTAAGCTCACTATCATCTGGACAAATAGCACTTTTTAAGATGTTTGCAACTATTGTCAAATATGCAGATTCATATGATGTTCAACGCAGTTGTGATTTGTCAAATATTAGAGGTATTGTTGTTATTGATGAAATTGAGCTTCATTTGCATCCTTCAATGCAAGCCGATATTCTTCCAAAGCTTATAAAACTATTTCCTAAAGTTCAATTTATTATCACAACTCACTCTCCTTTATTCTTGTTAGGAATGGATAAAGTGATAGGTAAAGATAGCTATGATATAATTGATTTACCCCATGCCTCTAAGATATCAACTGAATCTTTCTCAGAATTTGTTTCAGCATTTAAATACTATGAAGATACCTCATATTTTGAAAAAGAACTCCAAAGTGTAATATCTTCTTTAACTTCAAATTTAAATACTAATGATCCATTGATCATTACTGAAGGTCAGACAGATTGGATGCATTTAGAAGCAGCTTATCGAGCATTATCACAAGATTCTAAGAATAAAGCTCTGTTTAGCAAACTAGGAAACATTAAGTTTTATGAGTTTGAAGCCAAACAAAAAAATAATAAAGATTCCTCTAAAGGTAAGTATACTCTTACAATTTCAGATTTAGGCTTTGGTAAAAAGGGAGAACCTTTGATTAAAGCAGAAATGGGGGATTCTGTTTTAAAAACTCTATGTGCTAATATCTCAAAAATTCGACAAGAGCGAATCATAATTTGTATCTTCGATCATGATAAAGAAGATGTTGTTAATGAAGTCATGAATAGAAATGTTTATAAAAATTGGGGAAACAATGTCTATTCTTTTGCCATTCCGGTTCCTGAATCTAGAAAAGATACACCATTGATCTCAATTGAGCATTACTACACTGATAGCGAAATAAAAACAGTTCAAAAAATTGGAGATATTGATTACCGATTATTCATGAGAAATGAGTTTGATGACGATGGATTCATTAAATCTGGTGAAAGAAATATCATTTTGAAAAATGCAAATAATAAGAGTGACAATGGATCTATCAATATATTTGATCGAAACTGTAATCGTATCAAAGAACAAGGAAAGGACAAAAACTTGAATGTTGCATTATCAAAATACTGCTTTGCTTGGAATATCCTTAAGAATGAACCTTGTTTCAACAATTTTGATTTTTCAAATTTTATCCTAATTTTTGATGTGATACAAAATATCTTATCTTCTTCCAATAACTTTCCAAAATCAGTACAAGAATGTTGATATTATTTGTGAACTCTATAACTCATTACAGTTAAACTATTTGTTAACACTTAATTGAAATGACATATTTTCTTCTGTTTTTAAGTAGAAGTTTAGATTTACAAGTTTTTACAAAAATAAGAATAATAAGATGAATAAAAATCCCAATATAAAAATAAATTATCTGTTTAAGCTTACTTACCAAATATTATGTGTGTTGATACCTTTCGTGACAGTTCCTTATGTATCAAGAGTTTTAGGTCCGGAGGGGATCGGTACTTACAGTTTTTTACAATCTCTTTCTAGATATTTCATCATTTTTGCGTCATTAGGAACTCTCTTATATGGTACAAGGGAAATTTCTAGAGTAAGAGAAGATAAAGTTCAACTATCTAAAACATTTTGGGAAATAGAATTACTGATTTGCTCTACTTCTGCAATTGCCTGCATATTATGGTGCTGTCTTATATTTTTATACCATCATGAAAGATATAATTGCCTTGCTTTTCTTCCTCTAATAATGGCTGTTCCTTTCGATATCTCTTGGTTTTATACAGGTATTGAAAAAATCTACTATAGTGTTATTTGGAATTTTGTAAGTAAGATTATTGTACTTGTTGGTATTTTTATTTTTGTTACGACTAAAGATGATCTTGTTGAATATATATCACTTCTATCATTTTCAATCTTGATAGGTAATGTTTCAATGTGGATTTTCTTAAAAAGAGAAATCTGCAAAGTTAAAATATCTGAGTTGAAAGTATTAAGACATATTAGACCAACATTAAAATACTTTATTACAGCTGTCGCAATTTCAATCTATACAGTTCTTGATAAAACCATGATTGGTATATTTACAGAAGGATCTGCTGAAAATGGATATTATGAACAGGCAACAAAAGTAATTGCTATGATTACCCCATTTGCTTTTACTGCACTCAATGAAGTTATGATCCCTCGCATGTCATTCTTATTTGCAAAAAATAAACTTCAGGAAATTAAGGAAAGAATAAATCAATCTTTAAATATGGAGTTGCTTGTATCAATTGGATGTGTATTTGGAGTCATAGCTGTTGCACCAAATTTTGTAAAAATCTTTTTTGGTGAAGCTTTTATGCCTGTTGTTTTAATTTTACAAATCCTATCTGTTATATTGATCCCTATCTGTTTAAGTACTTGTACAGGAAGCCATTATTATGTTCCAAGTGGGAAAGTTTTTGTTGGCACAAAATTTACCATTGTGGGAGCAATTGTAAATGTTATAATAAATGCACCTTTAATTATTAAGTTTGGTGCATTAGGTGCAGTGATAGCATCTTTAGTTGCAGAGACTATAATAGGTATCCTGTATATTCACGGTACATTACAATTTTTATACATAAAACAATTATTAGCTAATTCACTAAAAAAAATATTGTCAGGTCTGACAATGCTCTTTGTCATTGTAAACTTGCCTATTGGTGAGTTCACAATTGCTTTTGCTCTTGTAATTCAGGTTATTATAGGAATTGTTGTTTATGCTGTGATGTTGCTTATATTAAAAGACCCATCATTTTTTATGATCCTGGATTTTATAAGACAAAAATTAAACAAAGGTAAAGTTGATAATGTCTAAAGTTGCTATAGTTACTTCTGTATATAATAAAGCTCCTTGGCTTGATAGGTGTTTTAACTCTTTTGTTAATCAAACGTTTTCTGATCTTGAATTCATTGTAATTAATAACGGTAGCACAGATGAATCAGCAACTATAATTGGTAAATTTGCCAAGCAAGATCCTAGGTTTAGGGTTATTACTCTCAAAGATAATATAGGACCATCAGGTGCGTATGCTCTTGGAATCGAAAAAGTAAATACTGAATATTTCGCTTTGTGTGATTCAGACGACTATATTCCAAACAATTATATTGAAGTATTGTTTAAGAAGATATGCGAGCATAACGCTGATATATCAATGTGCGCAAACGATATGGTTTGGGATAATGGTAAGGTTGCTACCAATAATAGACCACCTAAGTCTGAAATTATTTTTACTTCAGATGATAAGAGTATGTTATTACCACAAATCATTGATCATCACTCCAATTTGTATCTTGGGTATTATCTTGCTGAGATCGGTGTTTTATGGGGAAAAATGTACCGAACAGATTTCGTCAGAAATTTAGGTATAAATTATGATAAAGATGTTTGGATTTATTGTGATTGGTTGTTTAATTTTGAACTTATTAATAGTCTTAATAGGATGGTGTATACAGAAGATACAGAATACCATTTTTATCAAGCAGCAGGAAGTTTTACTCGCTCCAAAAAAATGAATTGGAATGAACTTGCAAGAAGAAAGGTCGTTCTCGATAAATTTAGCTCTATTTGTAGTGAATTTAAAGGTAAATCTGTAATTGCATTAAACAGATTCTACTTTGGCAATATAGTAAGTGTTTTAGGCATGTACGTTGAACACTTTCCGAAAGAAGTCTCTAAAATCGATTTGATAAAGGTAGCAAAAGAAATATCAAATTGGACACAATTTAAATATATTATAGATAATAAAAAGCTCGGCTTGAATTGGAAACAGAAAGTTCTTGTTTTGCTTATTAAACATAATTTTATGTTTCCTTATGTTTTGAGATCAAAAATTCGTCAATTATTGAAAAAGAATTAAGGTTAATATATGAAGGTTGTAATTTTAGCTGGTGGCTTTGGAACAAGAATTTCAGAAGAATCTGTTTTTAAGCCAAAACCAATGATTGAAATTGGTGGCATGCCAATTTTGTGGCACATTATGAAAGGATTTGCCTCTCAAGGTTTTAATGAATTTATAATTTGTGCTGGGTACAAGCAACATGTAATAAAAGAGTGGTTTGCTGATTATTTTCTTCACACATCAGATATTACATTTGACTACACTAAAGGAAATAACGAGATTATTGTACATAATCGACATATTGAGCCATGGAAAGTTACCGTCGTCGATACAGGTCTCAATACAATGACAGGTGGACGTATTAAGAAAGTTAAAGATTTTGTTGGAAATGAACCATTTCTTTTAACCTACGGTGATGCTGTCGGAAATGTAGATATCAACAAACTTGTTGAATTTCATAGGAAACATGGAAAGATTGGCACTATATCGGTTTACAATTTTGGTCAGAACAAAGGTGTGCTTGATATTTCTCAAGATGGACATGTTAATGCATTTAGAGAAAAATCTGATCTCGATGGTGATTTGATTAACATTGGTTTCATGGTAATGAACCCTCAGATCTTTGACAGAATCAAAGATGATCAAACCGTGTTTGAACAAGAGCCATTGAACAGTTTAGTTCGCGATGGCGAACTTATTGCACGAGTCCATGATGGTTTCTGGCAGTGTATGGATACTTTAAGAGAAAAGCAACAGTTAGAAAAGTTGTGGAACTCTGAAAATTGCCCTTGGAAGATTTGGTAACTTGCCGGTGAAATAGCTATGTTTGATTTAGAATTTTACAGAAATAAAAAAGTACTTGTTACAGGTCATACAGGTTTTAAAGGTTCTTGGTTGTGTAAATTACTTGAAAACTATGGAGCAGAAGTAATTGGTTACTCTTTGAATCCTCCAACAGAGCCTTCATTATTTAAGATTGCAAATATTGAAAGTGATGTTAAGTCAATTACTGGTGATATCAGAGATCTTTCAAAATTAAAAGAAGTTTTTGATGATTTTCAGCCCGAGATTGTGCTTCATTTAGCTGCACAACCAATTGTTAGAGATAGTTACAAAGATCCTGTTTATACATATGAAACAAATGTTATTGGTACTGTAAATATTTGTGAATGTGTTAGAAAATCGAAATCTGTAAAATCTTTTTTGAATGTAACCACAGATAAAGTTTATTTGAATAAAGAATGGGAGTGGGGGTATAGAGAGAATGAAGAGTTAGATGGATTTGATCCTTACTCTAATTCAAAGTCTTGTTCTGAACTCGTTACTCATTCTTACAAAAGATCATTTCTTAAAGAAAAAGGCATTGCAGTCTCTACAGCTAGAGCAGGCAACGTTATCGGCGGTGGTGATTTCTCAAATGATAGAATCATTCCTGATTGTGTTAGAGCAGCGCTATCCCATAAAGAAATTATTGTAAGAAATCAATATTCTACACGTCCTTACCAGCATGTCCTTGAACCTTTATATGCATATTTAATGATTGCTGCAAAGCAATACGAAGACTCCAAATATGAAGGTTATTACAATGTTGGACCTGATGATGTAGATTGTTTCCAAACAGGAGCTCTTGTAGATGCTTTTGTAAAACTATGGGGCGACGGCCTACGTTGGTCTTGCCAAAGTGATGGTGGTCCACATGAGGCAAATTTCTTAAAGTTGGATTGCTCAAAGTTAAAGAAAACGTTCAATTGGAAACCTCGTTGGAATCTTGAACATGCTCTAGAAAAAGTAGTGGAATGGAGTAAGTGTTGGCAGTCTGGTGGCGATGTAAGAGAGTGTATGGATAGACAAATTAAAGAGTTTTTAGGTGAATAATGAAGAATGTTATTGTTACTGGTGCAAATGGATTCATTGGAAGTTCATTAATTAAAAAATTTATTTCTCATCAAATTAAGGTTATTGCTATTGATCTTTCGTTTTCTAATGACAGATTGCCTGATTCAGAATTAATAACTAAGATCGAATGTTCCCTTCAGTCTGAGGACGAAATAATTAAAGTCATACCAACTATTGAGTATGATTGTTTCTATCATTTTGCATGGGCTGGTGTAAATGGACCTTCAAAAGCTGATCCAATTGTTCAGCTAAGAAACGCCGAGACGACTTTGATATGCGCAAAAGTTGCTAATACATTGCATATCAAGAAGTTTCTATGTGCAGGCACAATAGCAGAGAGAGCTGTACAAAGCTTAGCTAATCTAAAGAAAACTAGTGGTGGTATGATGTATGGTGTTGCAAAAAATGCAACACATTCAGTTTTAGAATCTTATTGTAAAAACGTTGGTTTGAATTTTGTGTGGATGCAATTTTCAAATATATATGGACCACAGAATAAAACTGGCAATTTGGTAAGTTACACTTTATCTCAGTTAATGAATGATAATGAAGCAACATTTGGTCCAGCTCTACAGCCATATGATTTTATTTTTGTTGATGATTTGTTAGAAGCTGTATATAGACTTGGTGATAGGTCAACTAATGAAATTAGCTATTTTATTGGTTCAGGAGCACCTCAAGTATTAAAAGACTATTTGTTAGAGATTGGAAAAATTTGTGATAAAGAAGAATTAATAAAAATTGGTGTAAGATCAGATGACGGAATTAAGTATTCTTATGACATGTTTGATACTTCACTTTTAGTAAGAGATATAGGAAATTATGTGTCTGTTTCTTTTAAAGAAGGAATAGAAGAGACCTTGAGAGGTTATTGATATGTCTTCGAATCAGTATGATTACATCATAGTTGGAGCTGGTCTTTCTGGCGGAATTTTAGCTAGATTGTTAGCAGAGAATTTAGATAAAAGGATCTTAATCGTAGACAGAAGAAATCACATTTCAGGTAACATCTATGATTTTGTTGACTCATGTGGTATTAAGGTTCAAAAGTATGGACCACATGTATTCCATACAAATTCTGACGACGTTTATAATTTTATTTCTAAATATTGTGAGCCTGTAAAATATCGTACCAAATGTGAAGCTGTCATAGATGGAATTAGCACTCCATCTCCTTTTAATTTTAAAACTATCGATCAATTTTACGATAAAGAAAAAGCACAAATCTTAAAGAATAAGTTGCAGTCTTACTATCCAAATATGCATTCAGTGACTGTTGTTGATATGTTGAATTCATCTGATTCAGATATCAAAAGTCACGCTCAATTTTTATTTGATAAAGATTACAAACTATATACTGCAAAACAGTGGAACTTAAGCCCAGATGAAATTGATCCTTCTGTACTAAAAAGAGTTCCAATCGAACTGTCTTATGATGATACATATTTTCATGATAAATATGAATTCATGCCTAAGGATGGTTTTCTCGAATTCTATAATTGTTTAGTTAGTCATAAAAACATTGAAATTAAGACTAACATAGAAGCGCTTGAACATATATCAATTGATGAAGCTGAACATTCTGTTAAGTGGGATGGTAGGTTAGTAAACTTGATTTATACCGGTGCTATTGATGAGTTGTTTCAGTGTAAATTCGGAGTTCTTACTTACAGATCACTGAGTTTTAAATATGAACATCCAAAAATTAAATCTTATCAAAATGTTTCTATAGTTGCTTATCCTCAGGTTGAAGGGTATACACGAATCACTGAGTATACAAAAATGCCATATCAAGATTTTAGTGACATTACAACTATTGCTTATGAGTATCCTGTTGAATATTGTCCAAATTTTAACTGTGAAGATAAATCATCAAATATTACTGAACCGTATTACCCTGTGTTGACAGAAAATAGCAAAAAGATTTTTAATCTCTACAAGAATTATGCTGAGAATTTTAAAAATCTTACTTTGTGTGGGCGACTGGCTGACTTCAAATACTACAATATGGATCAAGTTGTATTAAGAGCTTTTGATGTATACGAATCATTAAGGAAAAAAGAAAATGTTGCAAAAGTGGGAATTTAAAGAAACAGATTTGAAGGGGTCATTTGAGATAACACCTTTTTTTGCCAGTGACAATAGAGGCGGACTTGTTAAGGATTACAACATAGATGTTTTCAAATCTAATGGAATTGAACATGAATTAAAGGAAGTGTTCTATACTATATCCAAAAAAGGTGTAATTAGGGCAAGCCATTTCCAGTTGATTAAGCAACAACCAAAACTTGTTAGATGTATTTCTGGTCATGTATATGATGTTATTGTAGACTTGCGACCAAACTCTCCTACATATGGTAAATGGAGAGGTTTTCATCTAACAGGGGATAATATGAAATCTCTTTATGTTCCTGCTTTTTTTGGACATGGATATCTTGTTATTGAAGATAGTATTGTAAGTTACAAAGCATCTGAGGTTTTTTACGGTGAAGGTGACTCTGGTATTATGTACAATGATCCTGATTTAGCTATAGAGTGGCCTTTTGATTTAATTGGAGGAAAGTCTAATTTAATTATAAGTGAAAAGGATCTTAATCTTATGAGCTTTAAGCAATATACAGAGATGATGCAATAGAATTTCTGTGTAATAACTATATACTACTGTGCGATTATAAGTATCAGAACAAGATGGCGTTCATTCCATAAAGATTACTTTTAAACACTTTGTACCATGAAAGCCCATCTAGGATAAATGCTCTGATGTGGGTAATGACACTGTCTCTTTTAATCTATTCTGCTACAGAATATCTGATGAGAAAGAAGATGGAAGAGCAAAGACTTACAGTTCCTACACCTGACCATAAGAACGTGCTTTCAAGACCATCATTGATGAGAGTTTATCAGTACCTTGCAAACTCAAATATCAGTCTGACATATTCACCTGGTACTGAGTTTGTAAGATTAACAGGAGTTCCTTTAGATATGCAGCAAATCCTGTTATCTATGGGAGAAGAATGGTGCAGATACTACATAAGTGACACATATCGACCTTATATAGCGTCAGCTTTTAAAAAAATGAGCAGAAAAGAGCAGGAAAAGTTTATTCATGAGATTTACTGCTCAGTGACTACTAAAAGATTATTATTGTATAAAATCAATCTGAATAAAAGAAGATCTGATAAAATATAAGCGGACTTCACTATTCTTCTGTGAAGATATTTATTGTTTTAATATATTTGGTATTATATGTCCAACTCTCTGTTAAATAAGAATATTATGGTGTGTGTGGGGGGGGGGGAAGCCTCTTTCTGATAATAATAGTAAATCTAAACTTTTAACTCATCTACAAGCTCTTCGAGCAATTGCTTTTATTTCAATTGTAATTTGTCATTCTCGAATACTAAACAATTCTTTAGATTGCCTTGGAGCATGGGGAGTATCTCTATTTTTTGTTTTATCTGGTTTTGTGATGGTTTATAGCTACTATGATAAAAACAGAATAAAAAACGTATCTCTTATTTCTAATGTAAAGTTTGCTTTTTTCAAGTTGAAACGAATATGGCTCTTACATATATTGTGTACTAGTGTAATGCTAGTGATATGTCTATTGGGCTCACATGCAGAAGCATTATGGAGAGTAATTGTTAAATTTCTCCTAAATACCGTATGGATTCAAGAGTGGTTTCCTATTAGAGGAAGATCTCCTGACATAATCTCATGGTTTATATGTACCATTTTTTTTAGCTATTTTATTTTTCCTTGGGTAGTATCTAAATTCGAGAAGAATTATAGCGTTCGCAAGGCTCAGTATTATCTTGTTATCTGTTTATTTTTACAATTTGTTGTTGCTTTTATTGGTACTAAGTTAAGTTCTACTTTTGTACAAAATGGTGACAGTTTTATTGATCCAAACTTGTCTTCTTGGTTTGTTTATAACTTTCCTTTATCAAGACTATTAGATGTGTTTATAGGTTTTAATCTTGGCTACATTTTTGTAAATAAGAAAGAGTTGTTCACTCCAAATTTATCTACTATGGTGGAAATACTTGGAATTGTATTAGCAGTTATTGCAAACTATTACTATTCAACAAAATCACCTAGATTATATTGGTATAATATATCAGGTGTTTATGACCCAAAAAACTCAATCACATTTGCTTTTATTTTCAGTTTTAGCTCCATTTTGTTGATTTATTCTTTTGCTATGCAAAATGGATTTATCTCAAAATTGGTAACAAATAAAATAAGCTTGTATTTAGCAAAAATTTCCATTTATGCACTTTTTATTCATGTAGTTATTTTTTGGAACGTAATTTGGGTTTACAATCATATTCCAGGTTTTGAGAAGAATGAGTTCTTTTTTACATATGGATGCTGGATTAGCTTAACATTAGGTTTTGTAATTACTATCGTTGCAACCGAAATTTGGATGAGACTTTATGCTAAATTCATTGCTCCTAAAAAAGTAAATTAGGTAAATGATTTAACTCAACTTTTGTGTTTCAATATTTATTAACAAATCGCTATAAATGAGGTTCTGCACTACATTTGCTATTTAAAAATCGATTTCTTTAACTATTTAGAAATTGTATTCTAAGTTCAAGACTAAGTAAGGATTGAATAAACTTAGCGGTAGCACTATACCATTTGTTTATTACGTCTTTAGCAATGTTGTATGCAAGCTGTAACATATCATCAGCTATACAGCCTGCTTTGTGCAGTTCATCAATGAGAGAAGTAAAGCAATATGAAAGTGTTTCTAATGCTTCTAAGAAAGGATTTGTTCTCATTTCATCACAGCTGTCTCTAAATATCTGACAGTGACATAGAGGATCATCATGAAATCTTCTAATAATTTCAATGATGATATATTAAAATATTCACAAATTAGCGGACTATTAAAAATCACCTACAAGTAGTATGAACCCCATTATAAATCATGTGATCAATAATGGGGTTCATACTAAAATGAGATACGATTTTATTAAAAGATCTGCCAACTTTAGTGAACCAGATCGTTAACCAACCCAACCATTTTGCTAAAACTGCTTAAGGTCTTGGGTATGATTTTAAAGAGCAAATGCTGTGTTAAAACGAATTGTTATCTGCATTTTGAATTAAATTTCAAATGCAAAAGTTGAGTGCTCTTACTAGGATATTCAAATATATTTATTCCACTTCCTAACCATGGTGGTAAAGGGGGAATGTAGCTTAGATTATGGCTCTAACCGTGTTCTAGTTTCAATTATTTACTCAGAAATATGCGCGGAGGTACGTCTTTTCTCCAATATCAAAGCTGTTATGAAGTGACCTTTGTCAAGTACCTTTTTAGTGATTTAGATAAGAC
>ERZ1026868.645-NODE-645-length-20742-cov-3.647073_pt1 | contig 20742 bp, 26 predicted proteins | sample MGYA00380164_ERZ1026868 | MGnify/ENA primary metagenome ERZ1026868 (study PRJEB33269, sample SAMEA4719800) | human gut metagenome | biome: human-associated habitat; feature: organic feature; material: feces | place: Cameroon | collected 2013-10 ... | reverse complement strand
AAATTGCGACTTGGGACGATGCAAAACTTTTTGAGGAGTTAGAAGCCATCAATGGAATCGACATGGAGAATTTTGGTTTTGATAAAATTCCCGAAGCTTTTGATGAAGATGAAGAATTGCCTTCCGATTTTAAAGAATTTGATGAGGACATCGAAACGACGCACAAATGTCCTAAATGTGGCTATGAGTGGTGATTGATTATGTATAAAGTGCCGTCGATGAAAGAGATATGGTCATTGCCATGGAATGGCTATAATGTTGTTTCTACGTTCAGCGGTGGTGGCGGTTCTTGCATTGGCTATGAGATGGCAGGATATCATGTTGTATGGGCGAACGAATTTATTCCCGAAGCTCAGAAAACATATCGCCTTAACCATCCGAATACATTCCTCAATACGCATGACATAAGAACGGTGACAGCGGAACAAATCATCAAAGAAACGAATATTCCTAAAGGTGAAATTGATTTGTTTGATGGTTCACCGCCGTGCTGTGCATTTTCTACTTCTGGCAAGCGTGAGAAAGGCTGGGGAAAGGTAAGAAAATATAGCGACTCTGAGCAGCGGGTAGATGATTTATTTTTTGAATACATCCGCTTGATTAAAGGATTGCAACCTAAAACATTTGTCGCTGAGAATGTTTCGGGATTAATTAAGGGTTCCGCAAAAGGTTATTTTAAGCTCATTTTAAAAGGCTTAAAAGATTGTGGATATGAAGTCAAAGTGAAGCTTTTGAATGCCAAGTATTTAGGCGTTCCGCAGAGCCGAGAAAGAGTTATTTTTGTTGGCGTGCGAAATGACCTTGTTAAGAAGTATAATGTGCATCCTGTGCATCCAACGCCTAAAACTCATATCATCCCGCTGAAAGATGCGATAAACGATGTTGTCAATGATGAAGCGGAAGTAAAAGAGCTTTTACAAAGTGCCGCACAAGCTCATTTTTATAAGGTGTTACGATTGATGCCTAAAAATCCTCTGAAGCCTGTGCAAGGCTCATCTGTTATGAATGGAAGTTATTTTTCTTTAAGGCGTGAAAGTATGTACAGGCCGTGCGGAACGATATGCCAAGCTAATGGAATGCCGGGCATGAGTGGCAATTGTCATCCTTTGGAAGATAGGAAATTCACAATTGCGGAGCTTAGACGCATTACATCTGTTCCAGATGATTTTAAAACAACAGGCACGTTCGCACAGCAATGGGAACGACTTGGAAGAATGGTGCCGCCTGTTATGATGATGTATATTGCAAAGGAAATTCAAAAGGAGATTTTAGACCATGTTAAGTAATAAAAATGCTTATGAAGAGTTGAAAAGGCAATATCATCATGTTCTTGCAAAATTTGACAAGTCTAAATATATGCCCATTAAGGACGTATCTGTTGCAGGAGAAATCAATGGTGTTGCAACGATTACGGATACACATATGGAAGGAGTCACATTAAACGGTTTAAAAGCACAAAAACACATTATCTGTTTGGGAATAGGTTTAAATTCTTCAATTTTGAGGAAGATGGCGGAATTGAAGGATTGAGAACAATGAAGCATCGTTTGAATCCTTGCAAAGTTAATGAACTATGGAAAGCAACAGTAAGGAGGGAATAATTTTGAATAGGCAAGATAATGTTGATGTAGCTGGAAAAAAATGGGCGTTTGATGAAGATGTTGCAAAGTGTTTTCCTGATATGCTGAAAAGAAGCATTCCTGCATACGAAAGTATGAGAAACCTTGTTTTTTCTATTGGCAGAAACTATGTTAAGAAGAACACGCACATTTGTGATATTGGTTGTAGTGATGGACAGGCAATCGAACCATTTATTAAGTATTTTGGAATGAATAACTATTATGATTTGCTCGATGTAAGTGAACCTATGCTAAAGAAGTGTCGAGAGCGTTTTCAAGATTGGAAGAAAACACAAATTGTTGATGTTAGAAATTATGATATTAAGAATGGCATTCCACGATTTTCAAACTCACTCGTTCTCAGCATATTAACGCTTCAATTCACACCGATTGAATATAGGCATAAAATTGTACAGTCGGTATATGATTCACTTATGCTAGGCTGCGCTTTTATTCTTGTTGAAAAGGTACTTGGAAACACATCGGCTATCGACGAGATTCTGGTGAAAGAATATTACAATATGAAGAAGGAAAACTCATATAGCCAAAAACAGATTGCGGACAAACGAAAAAGTCTTGAAGGCGTGCTGGTACCTATTACTGCAAAATGGAATGAGAATTTGTTAAAAGAATGTGGATTTAGGCAGATTGATTGCTTCTGGCGGTGCCTTAATTTTGCTGGTTGGATTGCTATTAAATAATTTTTAGAAAGGACGGGAATGAGATGCCAGCGAAAGGAAATGTTAGCAATTTACAGCCCGTCCATACCAAGGAAGAAGCAAGAGAAAGAGGACGCATCGGAGGAATCAAATCTGGCGAAGCGAAGAGGGCAAAGAAGAACCTTCAGCAGATAGCAAAAACGATTCTTGAAGCACAAGTAAAAGGCAAGGACGCACAGCAATTTTTACGTAGTTTTGGACTGGATGAGCAGGATAGCAATTATCAGGCCTTGATGATTGCGAAACTTTTGAACAAGGCTTTGACTGATACTGATGTTAATGCCATCAGAACGCTCGCTCAGATTGCAGGAATTGACGGAGGAACACTTTCCCTTGCTGATGATACAAGCGTTGAAACTATCGACGCTTACCAAAAAATCTACATCCCTAACAATGGCCGTGATAGTTATGATTCGCCGTATCTAAGTCCTCAGCCTGGACCGCAGACGATGTTTATGTGTTCTTCTGCAGATATCATTATTTATGGTGGAGCTGCGGGTGGCGGAAAAACTTACGCATTGCTAATGGAAGGACTGCGACACAAAGACATTGCTGGATTTAATGGGTTAGTATTGAGAAAAAATTATACGCAGATAACATCCCCCGGCGGATTGTGGGAAGCGTCGAACAAAATCTATTCTCAAGTGCAAGGGGCAATGTCCAAAATATCTCCTGTACATCACTGGACATTCGCTCCTTCGGGAGCAAATATTAGATTTGGTCATCTTGCAAGCGACAAAGAGTTAAGCGGCTGGCAAGGCTCAGAAATTTGTTATCTTGCTTTTGACGAGTTAACGCATTTTAGTCGTCACCAATTTTTGTATATGCTTTCTCGTAACCGTTCAACGTGCGGTATTCGCCCTTATGTAAGAGCGACGTGCAACCCCGATAGCGATAGTTGGGTAGCTGATTTTATTTCTTGGTGGATAAATCAAGATACAGGCTATCCTATCTATGAGCGCAGCGGTGTTGTACGATATATGTGCGTATTAAATGACACTATTTATTGGGGTAGCAATCCGCATGAACTTGCAAAGGAACACGGCGTAAATGTTGAAGAATGTAAGTCGGTTACGTTTATAGCATCAAAGTTAACGGACAACAAGGTTTTAATGGCTAAAGACCCGTCATACATGGCAAACCTTAAAGCGTTGGCTGAGATTGACAAGGAACGTCTTTTGTATGGTAACTGGAAAATTCGTCCTGCCGCTGGTATGTACTTTAAAACAGAAAACTTCACTTTTGTTGATGCAGTACCGAAAAATATCATTGCTTATGCACGTTCTTGGGACTTGGCTGCAACAGAGCCTACGCCGCTCAACCCTGATCCGGACGCAACGGCAGGTGTGTTAATGGGACTGCTTGACGATGGCAGAGTAATTGTTATTGATGTAAAGCGCAAGCAGATAAAGGCAAATGATGCAAGAAATCTTCTGCGTAACATGGCAGCTATTGACCAGGGTAAATATAAATTCGTACAAATCACGATACCGCAAGACCCAGGGCAGGCAGGTAAAGCGCAAGCTCAAAGCCTTGTATCAATGCTTGCCGGGTACTCGGTAGAGATTGTATCGCCGACAGGCAGCAAAGAGGTTCGTGCTACTCCATTTGCTTCACAGGTACAGGCAGGAAATGTCCTTATCCTTAAAAGTGAATGGAATGATATGTATCTGTCAGAACTTGAATCATTCCCGGAAAGCAAGCATGATGATATGGTGGATGCGTCGAGTGATGCGTTTAACAAGCTTATGAACTCTCGCAGGAGGAACAATGGTAAAAAGAAAAGATAATTCAATTCGTGCAGATAGCGGCTTTAAAGATGCTTTTATTGCACGTAAAGCTCGCAACTATGAAGGTATACTGAACGAGCGAAAGCTTACAGACCAGACTTTAGCTGCAATGTACAGAAATGCTCTTGTGCGTAGAATTGTAACGCTGGTTGCCGATGATGCTATGAAGAATTTTATAGAAATCGAAGGCGATTCTGACGATTGTATCTTGCAGGAGCTGGAAACGCTGTTTGTACAGGAAAAGCTTACTGAAGCTTTATATTGGGACAGACTGTTCGGTATGTCTTGCGCTCTTATCCTTGCTGACGATGGGCAGGAACTTAGCGAGCCTATTAATATCAACCGTTTACGCAGGATTAACGGATTAGAAATTTTTGACAAGCGAGATATTTATCCGGACACAACCTCAATTTATCTTGATACAGATATTCGAGATGCGAATTTTGGTAAGCCGGAGTTTTACATGATTTCGCCACCGAACGGAAATCAGTTTAAGGCACACCGGAGCAGACTGCTGATTTTTGACGGCGAAATGCTGCCAAAGATAGAGCGCATTGCTAATAACGGTGCTGGCTTATCCTGCCTGGATGGTGTTCCGGCTGCGCTAAACCGTGTAAAAACTGCAATGAATAAAACAATCGACATAATGGACAAGGTTAGCACGTCACTGTTAAAGCTCGAAGGTTTAAGCGGTTTACTGTCAAGAGAGGATGGCACGCAAGCCGTTATTCGGCGTTTAGAGCTGATAGACTACTCACGCAGAATAAATGGCAGCGTAGCCGTTGACAAGGAAGATGAATATGGCATTTTCAATATTCCGCTTACAGGCTTGACGGATATTATTCAAGAGTTTGAGCAGGCTCTATGCGCTGTTACCGGGTATCCTTTTACTGTATTGTTTGGGCGTTCTCCTGCTGGCATGAACAGCACAGGTAAGAGCGACCTGCAGATTTACTACGATAACGTCAGACGTATTCAACGCAGGAAGATTCGTCCTGCACTAGAGTATCTTGTAAGACTTATCCAGCTTGCAAAAGAAGGACCTACCAACGGCAAGGAGCTTGAAAAGTGGAGCATTAACTTTAAGGCAATCGAACCGCTGAATGATCTGGAGCAAGCCAACGTCGACAAGACGCAGGCAGAAGTAAGAGCTGCCGTTGTTAAGCTTGTTTTTGACCTGGTTGATAATCAACTGTTAGACGCAACACAAGCTCGCCAGTACCTTAAAGAGCGTGGCGATATTCCAGTTACAGAAAGTGAGCTGGATTTAGATGATGAAGAAACAGAAGAAATCAATACGTTACCTTAAAGTAAAGAAGCGTCCAAAATATCCAAAGAATTTTGAGCGTGATTATTATCGCGTCCTCAGAGCCGTTGTAAGACGTTTAAAAAGTGCCACGAATAACAATATATCCATGCTGACATATTCGTTGCGCCAGGACGATGACAGCACCGTCACAGATGCTTTCGTTCAGGCGATACTTTTCGAGCTTTTAAAGAGCATGACTGTTGAGGAAGCTATAAGCGAATTAGAGCTTATTCTTGCTGGCGTGGCAAGCGTTGTCGATGCTAATGTTATCAGTGCTTTTGCGGAAGCGGTTAGCGTTGATGTGTTTTTAAATGATTCGGCTTTACTTGATACAGTAAAAGCGGAATGGAAAGCGCAGCAGAGCAGGCTTGTTGACAGCATAGTCAATACCTACATCGAAAAGCTACAAATCATTGTTAGCAATGCTGTTCAGCGTGGCACTGCCATGAGCGAAGTTGAAGAAGAAATCAAGGTACTGCTTAACACTACCGACAAGCGAGCAAAATTTATCGCAAGGAATGAGGTAGGCAATCTGAACGGCATTATAACAATGAGAAGGCAGGTTGATTGCGGCATAAGCGTGTATCAATGGTCATCGTCGCATGATGAACGTGTTAGACCTTCTCATGCTGAGATGGATGGGAAATACTTCTATTGGAACAGTGACAAGATGGGTGAGATAAACGGCATAAAGGTTTATCCTTCTCCAAAATATCATCCGTGCATGGATTATAACTGCCGTTGCGTAGCGTTACCTGTTATTGACCTGGAGCAATGGAACATGACAACAGCAGTTCCAATGGGTAGGGTGGATGTAAAGAAAAGTAAAGAATTAAGCTAGAAGGCGTATGCGAGAAATTGCATATGCTTTTTATATACCCCAAAATAAGGAGGTGAATTTTTTGGGAAGTGTACAACGATATGAGCGCATTGATTCATGGATGTTTGTTAGCGGTGCAGTTACCGACGCTGACGGCTTCTTGCGTGATTCTCCGATTGTGGCACGTACTGGCATCTATATCTACCAACAGCCAGACGGGACTATTAGACGAGAGTACAGACCGCCGGAGGAAGTGTTCGACACTGACAGTGAAGCGAGCTTTGTCGGCAAGCCTATTGTGGTAGGGCATCCTGCCAGCGGCATTGTAAACAGTGATACCGCACAAGATTTAGCCATTGGCACAATTTTGTCTAGCGGTTATCAGAAGGACGAAACAAATATTGCCTGTGACATTGTTATCCATAATCCCTCTGCTATCGGTGAAAAGCGTGGCTTGTCTTTAGGTTACAGAGTGGATGTTGAAGAAACTCCAGGCACTACACCGGACGGACAGCAATATGATGCTATCCAGCGTAACATTCGTATCAATCATTTAGCCGTTGTTGACAGGGCACGTGCCGGAGCAAAAGCACGGCTTAATCTTGACGGTGACGAAATTATCGAAGGAGTAGAAACAAAAATGAAAATTAAAATTGATTCTGTTGATTTTGAGGTTGACGAAAAAATTGCTAACTATGTCAACTCTCTGCAAAACAAAGAAGAAAACGCTCGTGTAAAGCTTGATACTGCTAACACTGAGCTTAAAACTGTAAAAGAGCAAAATACTGTTCTTAAAGCTGATGCTGATGCTTTAAAAGCTAAAGCTGATGCAATGACCGCAGAACGTGATGCTTTGAAAGCTAAAGTTGATGCTGCTGACGCTGAAAAAGAGAAAGCTGTAAAAGAGGCTGTTGAAGCTGTAAAGGCTGATATGCAGGAACGTGCGGAGCTGGAAGAAACTGCTAAAATTGCTAAGGTTGAAAAAACCGATGGCTTGACCAATGCTGAGTTAAAAGAAGGCATTGTTAAAGCTGCATTCGGTGAAAGCTTTAAGCTTGACGGTGCATCTGATGCTTATCTTGACGGCGCATATTCTGCTGCTAAAGAGATGCTTCGTAACGATAACGCAAAACATCAAGCCGCACAAGCTAAAGGCGGTGCTGAAAAACAAGAAACTAAGAATGATTCTGCTAACGATGCACGTGCTCGCATGATTGCACGTATGCGTGGCGAAGAATAAGAAAGAGGTGAATACAATGGCAATTACTAATTATGCATTAACCATGGACAAAGCTTTTGCAGGTGCGCTGTATGATTTGTCCTCTCATACTGTAGATTCCTTTGCTGTTGAAGAAGCTGACGGTATTGGTGCTGCTTGCGCCGTTATCCGTGGTACTGACGCAGAGCATCAGGTAAAATCTCCGTCCGCATCCGGTGACGGTGCAAAAGTTATCGGCGTAACTCTGCATACTCATATTGAGCCGCCGGAAACTGGCAAAAAGTATTATCCGCAAAACTACACTGTTCCTGTTGTAACTAAAGGTCGTGTATGGGTAACTACCGGAGGTGCAGTTAACGCAGGTGACGAAGCTCATTTGAAACTTGCTGACGGCACTTTCGTAAAAGATACTGTTTCTGCTGGCACTATTGAAGCTCTTGGCTGCGGTGCTAAATTTATTACTTCCTGCGATAAAGCAGGCTTGGCAGTTATCGAAATTGGTTGATTAGAAAAGACGAGGTGAAATAGTAATGACTCAAATGCACTATGATGAATTAGACCTGAATGTTATTGAGCGTTGTGACGGCTTGCGCAAAGACGCAGGCGATACTATTTTTGTCGCAAAAGAACTCGAAGCTGTAAAGGCAAAAACCTATGACCAGAAATTCGCAAATCTGAATGCGCTGAAACTGTTTGATATGTCCTCGGACGTTGACCCCGGCGCTGACACTATCAGCTATCAGTCCTTGGGTTCTGTCGGCATGGCAAAGACTATCGCCAACTATGCAATCGACTTTACTCGTGTAGATGTCCTGGCTGAAGAACACATTGCTAAAGTTATTGCTGGCGGTGCAGCATATGGCTACACTATGCAGGACTTGCGCCGTGCTGCTATGGCAAGAAAACCGCTGACCGCTCGCAAGGCTATTGCTGTTCGCCGTGCTCTTGACGAATATATTAACCGCATTGCTTTTCATGGTGATGCTAAATATGGCGTTGTTGGTATCTTGGATAATCCGAACATCGGCAACTATACCGTTCCCGGTGACGGCTCCGGTTCTTCTACTAAATTCAAAGACAAAACCGCTGTTCAGATTCTGCGTGATATGAACGGCATTATTAATTCTGTTAGCAAGCAGACTAATGACGTGGAAAATCCGAATACTCTCGTACTTCCGCCGGATCAATACAACTACATTGCTTCTACCCCTTATTCTGATGTAGTCGCAGATTCCATCCTGTCTGTGTTTAAACGCAATAACCCGGATGTAACTGTGCTGAAAGCCAATGAGCTGGCTGGCGCAGGTGTAGGCGGCTTGGATATGATGATTGCATACGTTAAAGATGCAGACCACCAAACCCTGGAAGTTCCGCTGCCGTTCACTCAGCACACTATTCAGCAAAAAGGCTTGGAGTTTGAAGTTCCTTGCGAGGTTCGTACCGCTGGCGTGTTGATTTACTATCCGCTGTCCATGAACAAAGCTTCTGGCATCTAATCTGACTATATACTGCCCTTTCGCATGAGAGGGCATTTTCTTTTTTAGGAGGAAAGTGAATGAAAGTTAAAAACATCTCTAAAGCTGTAATTAATATCGACGGCAAATATATTATGCCTGAACAGTGTGGCGTCGTTGGTGATGAATGGGGCGAAAATCCTGTTGTAAAAGCTTATGTTAAAGAAAAAATGATTACTGTTGAGAAAGGTAATGCCAAAGAAGCGAATATTGACGATATGACCGCAGACCTTGCAGGACTTTCCGCTGAATCCAGCAAGCGTTCTTTGACTGCTTTCGCTAAGAAATACAATATTAATGTAGAGGGTGCAGAAACCGCAGAAGATATTTATTCCGTTATTTTTGCTTTTGTAAACATGGCAAAGAAAAATGTTAACGGAAACTAAAGATAAAATAAAGCAAGCTTTTTCTGTTATCTGCCCCGAACTGATTCTTACTGATGAAGAATTAGAAGTCTACATTAATCTTGTTTCGCCTATGTTGTCAGAAAGTGTTTTTGGCAATATGTATATAACAGCATTCGTTTATCTTATGGCGCATCACATTGTCCTGCGTCAGCTTATTGCGCAGTATGGGGAAAACGGCTCATCTGATGTTGGCATTACAGGCTCTGTAACATCGGAAAAAGAAGGTGACTTGCAGCGTTCATATGGTGACAGGTCGGCTTCTTTTGATATGCTGGACAAGACGTACTATGGCATTGAATTTAAACGTCTGCGCTCTATGTGCGTTGTTCCGATAGTAACAAGATTGGATAATGCGTTATGAGTAGAGTAGAGGATAAAGATTTAGGGTTAACCCGTATCATAAGAACGCTAAACAAAGACCTTGACGGCGTTGTGGTTAAGGTTGGCGTACAAGCTAAAGATAAAGCTGTACGTAGAGGGAAAGGCGGAAGCATTCGCAACACAGACCAGCCGTTGGCTGTTATTGCAGCAATACATGAATTTGGACTGGGCGATATGCCTCAACGCTCTTTCCTGCGTTCTGCATATGATGAAAATCTGCCTGTGATTGACAAAATGATTCAACGTGTTGCCAATGGTGCTGTATTTGGATTAGGAACAAATGCTGCTCTTAATCAGTTGGGCAATGTTGTACAAGGTATGGTTCAAAGAAAAATCGTCGACGGACCGTTTGTTCCGAACTCTCCTGCTACAATAAAGCGCAAAAAAAGCTCTAAACCATTAATTGATACCGGGCATCTGCGACAATCAATTCGCTATGTCATTGAAAGAAAAGGTGCTAAGCATGAGTAGTTTTAGAAAGCTGATAACTGTCCTGCGTTACAACGGCAGTCCTGAACTGCTTGCCAACGGAACATATATGTATCCTACACCACAAGAGTTTAAAGTGTTAGCCAGTGTGCAGCCGCTTAAAGCTAATGAAATGATGTTACTCTCTGAAGGTAGCAGGACGGCGAGAGCTGTAAAAATCTATACCGACAAGGAACTTTTTGTTGATGACCAACGCACAAACACAATGGCTGACCACTTTAAATGGCGTGGAAAGCTTTTTGAAGTAGTTGCCAGCGATATTTTCCAAAGTGATGTTATTAACCATTACCGTGCATATGCAGTAGAGGTGAGTGAATTTTGAAAGAAGCTAATACTCGTGTTGACGTACTGAATTTTTTTATTTCAGTATTACAAAAAATATATTATCCTATTCCGATTCGCAGAGCAAAAATGAAACCTCCGGCTGTAAATGAATTAAACATCGTCGTTGATCTTCTGGCTGAACGCAGTATAGGGAATGAGGTTGTTTTTTTTACTGAAACAGCACAGTACAGCAATGCAGGTATCATTGAAGCGACGTTAAACATACAAGCTATCGGCGAGGGTGCTGTTGAACTTCTGTCGAAGCTTAAATTTTATCTCGAAATGCCGGATATGATTAACTTGTATGATTCTGCAAATGTGGCTATAAACAGTGTTGAGCAAGTGCAAGACATTACAACTTCATTGGATGGCAGAACGTGGCAGGAACGAGCGTCGGTTGATTTGACTGTTTCGTACTGCCGTGAGCTGCTTAGCCAGGGTGCAGAATGTTTTAACAAATTAGAAATAAACGGCACTACGAATAACGGCAAGGATAACAATGAACATCCTGCTGACGGCGATACGATTGTAAAAGTTGAAATCATGGGAGATTTAGAAAATTAAGGAGATGAAAATATGGCAAATATCGACAGATTAGTCAATGTGCAGATTGCTTTGAATACTACAGGTATTTCATCCAATGGCTTTAATACACTGATGATTGTATCTGCACATGAGCACGCTGCTCCGGCGTATGTATTGACCATTACGGACGCTGACCAGCTTTTAGATTTAGGCTGGAACGCTGAGGATGCTGTGTATAAAGCTGCATTACAGGCTTTTAGCCAGATTCCGCATTATGAGAAAGTTAAAATCGGCAGAATGAATTCTGATAGCTCCGCTGCTGATAATATGAATAAGATTTGCGCTGTTGACAATGATTGGTATGGCTTGTGCTATGTTGACCGCACATCTGCAAAAATCATGGAAATGGCAGAATGGGTTGAAGCTCATACAAAGCTGTATGGTACATCTGTTGCAGAAGCTGATGCGTTGCAAGCTGGCGTTGCAACAGACACAGGCAGCAAACTGAAAGCGAAAAATTATTATCGCACTTTTATTTTTTATCATAAGGAAGCAGAAAAGGAATTTCCTGAAGCCGCTGTAATGTCCAGATGCTTTACTGTATATCCCGGTGGAGAAACCTGGGCAAACAAGAAACTTTCCGGCATTTCAAATGATGATTTAACCGAAACGGAATATCTTGCATTGACTGCCAAAAACTACAATACCTTTGAAAACTTCTCTGAAAACGTCAGCATTACTCAAAACGGCAAGACTTGCGCTGGTGAATGGATTGACGTTATCCGTTTCCGTGACTGGCTCGTTGAAACCATTAAAACCGAAGAATTTGCAATGCTTATCAATCGTGAGAAATTGCCGTACACTGATGCTGGCATTGCGCTTGTCGAAGGTGTGCTGAACAAAGTTCTGAAGCTTGGTCAAGATCGTGGCGGTATCGCTCCGACTGAATATGATGACGATGGCAATAGAAATCTTGGCTACACTATTACGGTTCCTAAAGCTGCTAATATTAGCGCAAACAAGAAAGCACAAAGAGTTCTTGACGATGTAAAGTTTACCGCTCGTCTTGCAGGTGCTATCCATGCTGTTAACATTAATGGTTCTTTGACCTATGAGAACCTTATTCAGAAAGCTTAAAGGAGGGCAAATAAATGGCAAGAGTAAAGACATACGACCCAAAGAAAGTAAAGGTGCTGTTCGGCTCTCTTATCTTGACTGGCGTTGACGAAGGCACTTTTATTAATGTTGAAACACAAGGTGACGGAATTTCCGCTATTGTCGGCTGTGACCAGGAAATTGTCCGCAGTATTGACCCGTCCTCTGTCTTAAAGCAAGTTACTGTTACTCTGTTGCAGTCCAGCTCTAGCAATGCAGCGCTAAGCTTGATTCAAGATGCAGACAATCAAAATGGTGCAGGCTTGCTGCCGCTGACTATTAAAGATTTGAGCGGTGACAGCGTTATGGTTAGTGATCAGGCATGGATTGTGAAAAAACCAAACTTTCAGCGTGGCAAATCTGCTTCTGACGGAAAATGCGAATGGGTATTCATGGCAGTAGTTCCGGATGAAGCTTTTTTAGTTGGCGGACATAGCTAAGGAGTAAAAGATGCGACAAGCGAAATTTGAAGTGAAGAACAGAAAAATCGGTGCGAACACCTTTTATGTTCGTGCTTTTCCTCCGTTGCAAGGCTTGAAACTGTATGGTGACTTACAGAAAGCTATTACTGCTGCTTTAAAAGGCGGTTTAACATCTAACGGCGAAACGGAAGATATGAAAGAAGCATTATTAGGTGCTCAAATCAATGTCGGTGCTATCCTTGCGCAGTTAGGTGAAAGCTTTAATGGTGAAGTGCTGGCACAGTTTTCTGAACGTCTGCTTGATGCTGAATATGTCAGTGTTAAGATTAAGGGCGAAGAAGAAGCTATTATGCTGACAGAAGATGTTATCAATGAGCTTTTTACTGGTAAGCTTGTTGAGCTTCTTAAACTTGAAAAATTTATTATTGAGGTAAATTTCGGAGATTTTTTCGCTTTAATTCCCAACCTCTCTGGAGTCCGCGAGATGTTGGTGAGCAAGTAGAAATTCCCGGCACCTTATCGCCAACGCTAACCGCTGAATCTTTTATTTGGCGGCCAGTGTTGGCTAAGGTAGTTACTGTTACAGAAATAAAAGAAGGTACTGTTACATTAAGCGACTTATGCAAAATAAACGCTCTGCTTGATATGCAGAGTGATGTACAAAGATATTATCTTGATCACCCTAAAAAGAAAGGAGCTGATGCGCCGTGGACGTAAGAAGTTTAGCTATTGCGATTGGCTTCAAAGTGAATAACTCGAACGTTAAGCAAGTAGAGCAGACAACAAAAAAAGTTAAAACAGGACTTGAACGTGTTGGCGATTCTGCTGATAAAGCAGGTAACAAAGTTGATAGTTTATTTTCAAAGTTAAGCGGTCTTGCTATGTTCGCTGGCGCTTCGCTAACTCTTGGAAGTATCATTAAAACGATTGACGAATGGAAGGTTATTGAAGGCCAGGTAAATAACGTAACCAAAAGTCAGCAGGAATCAAAAGCTGTTCAGAAAGAAATTTACAATATTGCAAGCCGTACTCGTCAACAATATAAGTCTACGGCTGAGCTTTATACATCTGTTGCTCGTAATGCGCAGGAGCTGAAAAAAAGCACTAAAGACATTCTGCTGTTTACCGAGGATGTTTCCAACGCAATGTTACTCGGTGGCGGTTCTGCTGCATCGCAAGAAGCTGCGCTGGTGCAGTTAGGACAGGCTTTAGGTTCCGGTACGTTGCGTGGTGATGAATTAAACTCCATTATGGAGCAAGCACCCAGGCTTGCAAAAGCTATTGCCGAAGGTATGGGTACTACAATCGGACAGTTAAGACAGATGGGCAGCGAAGGCAAATTAACTGCACAAGATGTTTTTAATGCTATTCGTGGGCAATCTGACCGCTTAAAGATGGAGTTAGGTAAAATGCCTTGGACTGTTGGACAAGCAACCAACAAAATGCAAAATGCGCTTGGAAAATTTTTCAAAGAATTTGAGAACAAGACAGGCATTATTGACGGCATAGCGAAACGCATGGCAAAATTTGCAGACTACATCGAGAACATTAATCTTGATAACTTTATTTCCGGCCTGCGAATTGCAGCGATTTACGCAGGTATTCTTTTCGGCATGGCAAAGTGGAGCAGTTTTGTAATGATGATTAGCACTGCCGTGAAATGGATTGTTGCTATACGAGATGCTTTAATATTGGCTACTGGAGCGCAAATAGCATTTAATAGCCAGACGCGAAAAGGTGCAGCTATTCAAATGCTTATGTTGGGCAAATTCTTGCTAATTGCGGCGGCGATTGCTTTCGTTATCCTGCTTATACAAGATTTTTATAAGTGGGTAACAGACCCGACAGCCGATACAATGATGAAGCGTTGGTTTGGCGATTTTGACGCTGCGAAGAAAAAAGCTAACGAATTTCTGACTACACTTGAAAATAGTCCTATTCGCTTTATCCCTCTCTTTACGTGGATATGGATTATTTGTGAGCTTATCCGTGACCTTTACCGTTGGTTCTCTGGTGGTGACAGTGTTATCGGCAGTGCCTTGACTGGCTGGGGCGAAAAATGGCAAAACTTCTGTAATTTCTTTAGGGATGCTTGGGATAGTGTATCTAAAGCATTTCAAGATTTTTGCCAAATGCGTGTTATTGATATGATTGAAGCTGCGTGGAGATGGCTTGGGCGTTTGGCTGACAAAATTACCGAAGTTGTTGGTTCGTGGGGTAAAGCCTTGAAAGAAAAATTCGGCGGTCCTCTTTGGCCATCATTCAAAGAAGGTATTTCCAATTTTGTTGATAAAGGTGTAAACGGTACTGGCCCTGCTGCTCCTAACGATTTAGGCTATTATGGCAAGGTAGGCTTTACGTCTACAAGCTCAACAACTAGCGTAAACAATAGTGGCAATCAGCAAAACACTTTCTACATTACAGGTGTTAGCAATCCTAAAGCTACTGGCGAAGCTGTTGTTACTGCACTAGACCAGCGTAGTAATGACGGTTTGGGCAATGATATTAACAATCGCTATCCTTCAACCGAGGTGATTTAATATGCTTGCAGATATTTTAGGTTTTAACATCAAAAATCCTACACAAGTAGGCTCGCTGAAAGTTGATATTGTAAAGTCTTTTGAATACACCTACGACCAAGATGTAACTGAGCATCCGGTAGAAACAGGCTTTGAAATTGCTGACCATATTGTCAACAAGCCTTTAAAATTGACAATGACCGTCGGTATTTCTTCTACTCCTGTAACGTGGTTCTATAAAAATGGGTGGGGAGAAAAGAAATTTGCTAACGGTCTACAGCTTTTAGAGGAAATCAGAGATAAGAAAGAGCCTGTTACCATTATTCGACCTGAAAAGAAGTATGACAACATGGTTATGACTTCTTGCCGAGTAAGCAAGCCGGATTCGTCCAAAAGCATTATTTATGCTGACTTAGCTTTTCAGCAAATTGTTAAGGTAACAACGCAGACAACAGCGATTCCTGAAAACGTCGTTACTGCGTCGCAGGAAGAAAACGCAGGAGAAACAGCGGCAAACGTAGGAGCAGGAAAAACATCTTCTGTTGACGTTGGCGGAGGTTCTGTTGATATTCCTGGCGGCAGTGGCTCTAACGGTATTGGTGATTCTTTGGGAAGCGGCACAAATAAAAGCATGCTTGCTGGTATAGTTGATGGTGTTAAAAGCGGATTAAGCTTGCCAATTTAGGAGGTAACATGATTACGATTAATTTTGCTGATGGCAATGATGTTGTTTTTAGCGTTCCTTTTGACGGCAAGAAATATAAAGTAAGAATGTGCTGGAACCATGAAGGACAGTTTTGGGCATTGCACATTTGGGACGCTAACAACAATGTAATTATTGCTAACGCTTGCGTTGTGCCGAAATTTCCCTTGCTGATGAACCATCACAAAAGTAATGCTCCGAGGGGAGAAATACTTGTGTTAACAGATAAAGAAAGTGTTGGCAGAGATGATTTTCAAAGTGGTGCTGCAACTCTTGTATATTGCTCTGAAGATGAATTTTACGGAGGTTAACTATGGCACAGTTTGACCGCATTTATAAAATTACTCTAGGCGTACAAGGCTCGGACGGTATTGTTATTGAAGCAAAGGCGAAAGAACAAGGGTTAGAAATTGAGTTCGACATTGCAAAAAGTCTTGCCAAACAAAGCAATTCCTGTTCACTGAAAATTTATAACTTGTCAAAAGCGACAGCCGATAAATTGGAAAGAGCAGATACAATCTGTATTCTTGAAGTGGGGTACAGCGAGGACGCTGGGTTGAAAAGAATTTTTATCGGCTGGGTAACTGACTGTTATTCCTACATGAGTGGTTCTGACAAAGTAACAGAGATGAAGCTTTATGATGGGCACGTTGCTATTCGTGATAGCATCGTGTCCTTGTCTTATGCTAAAGATGTTAGCAGGAAGAAAGCTATTGACGATGTTGCAGCAGATATGGGACTTGTAGTAACGTATGCTGATGATTGCGAGTTTACAACGTTTGCGAATGGCTTTTCTTTTGTCGGTGCAGGACGTGAGTGTCTTGATAAGGTTTGTGCTGGCACTGACTTGGAATGGAGTATTCAAAACAACACTTTGCAGATTATTAAGCAAGGTGGCAACACCAATGTGCAGGCTATAAAGCTTACTCCTGAAAGCGGATTAATTGGTTTTGTTGAAAAACTTCTTAAAGGTCCGACAAAAGCAGCAAAGCAAAAAACAAGTAAAAAGACTACCCAACCTAAAAGGGACAAAAAAGCAGGTTGGAATGTCAAATGCCTGTTACAGCCTGTATTAAACCCAGGCGATTTGGTTTATATTGATTCGCATGAAATAAAAGGCTGGTTTAAAATAGAAAGTTTAAAGCATAACGGCTCGTATAGCGGACAGAACTGGTATACAGAGCTTGAAGTGTATGAGATTGTACCGAAGGAGTGATTGGATATGAGCCTTGATGCAACAGCAGATACGCTGGAAGGATTAGAAAATCTTATGCAGCAAAAAATAGGCAACATTCACACTTGCTTGCCTGGTACAATTTTGTCATTTAATGCTTCTACTTGTCTTGCCAGCGTAAAGTCAACGCTAAAAAAATTTACCTCCGACGGCAGAGTTCTTGAATACCCGGTTATTGATGGTGTTCCTGTTTTTATGCCACACGCAGGAGCTGCACAGATTACTTATCCTGTAAAGACTGGCGATAGTTGTTTAATTGTTTTTTCAGAACGCAGCATTGATGAATGGCTGGGTGCTGGAACTGATGATAACCATGATCCTCGACAATATGATTTGACTGACGGCTTCTGTTTTGTTGGAATGATGCCGTCACAGTCAATATCTGCCGAAAATGTGGAAGTTATTAACGGTGGCACGAAAATTAGCCTTACACCAGGCAACACGATTAATGTTGTCGGAAATATTAATGTTCAAGGTTCGATAACGTGCAGCGGTGACGTGCTTGGCGGCGGCATTAGCCTTATCGGACATACTCATACAGCTCCGCACGGCGAAACAAGTTCATCTCATTGAGGTAAAAAATAATGAAAAAAGAAGAAGTTATACTAGCCTATAAAAAGCAGAAAATTGCTTGCGTTGTGGCGTTTCCTACGCTGACAAGCTCGTGGACGTATTTTGTTCAAATTGAAAAAGCTATTGATAGTTATTTTAGCAATGCTGATAGTGTGTCTTATGCTGTTCGTGCTGTTATTCGTGGCGCTTATGTATCGCAGACAAAAGCGGCGTTAAAGTGTGAAGATGATGAAAAATACGGCATTAAATACGATGCTGATGTAGGCAGTATTGATTTAACGCCGTATTGGTATGCGTGGGAATGGCTGAAAGAAAATCTTGCCGATAAAATCAGATATACTACATCTGAAGCATCGGCACAGGCAGAAGGCAGTGCTGGCGAAAAGATTGTTGATGCTGAACAGCCGGAGCTTGATTCTGTTATCAAAGATATTTTGACAGCTAGAGCTACAGAAGCTACGAATATTAATAATTATGCGGAATCGTTCTGGCAAGGTAGCAGTAAAATGGATTTCGTTTGCCTTGTAGAGGATAGAGGTAATGTTGTAGAAACACCCGATAAGAAAGCGATTATTGAAAAGCTTTATATTGATTGTGGTTTGCTTACACAAATTCAAGAGAACGGCTTGGATGTGTATGTTCCCAGCTATTTAGGAGGTGTTGGCAATGCTTGACCTTGCTTTAAACGCAAAGACACATGACATTGCACTTAACGGAGATGTAATGTTTATTGATGATGTTGAGCGTGTAGCGCAGCAGATAAAAATACAGTTGCTTACTTTCATTGGTGAATGGTTTTTAGACGTTACGCATGGCGTACCTTATCTCGAATATGTGCTTGTTAAAAATCCTAACTTTACGCTGATTAGAGAGCTTTTCCGTGAACAGATTTTAAAGGTTGACGGAGTAAGTAATTTAGTTAGCATTGATATTGATTTTGAATCTGCTACACGAAAAATGTTGTTAAGCTATGAAGCGGAAACTGAATACGGCATGATTGTAAGGAAGGAGGTTTTAGGCTATGGAGTACGGAGTAACAGTTAATGGTTTTGTCAGAAAGCGTTTGCCTGAGATTCGAGAAGATATTTTTAAAAGCTTGGAGCAAAATTTAGGCTCAACAGTTAGCCGTCAGCCTAACAGTATGATAGGCGTTCTCGTTGGTGTGTATGCTGCTGAGCTTGACCGAATGTGGCAGCTTTTAGAGCGTGATTATTATGACCGCTCGCCGATTAGTGCCAGCGAAGGCAGTTTAGACAATACGCTTGCTTACACCAATGTGCAGCGCAAGAAAGCTCAGGCAAGCTATCTTTACGCTGTATGTTATGGACGCAGCGGAATGGTTCTTCCTGCTAACTGCCAGATTAAAGATGTTTCCGGCTACAAATGGAATATTATCGAAGAAAGCACGATCACTCTTAATGACTGCGTGCATGTAACCCTGGAAGTTGAAGCGCCAACTAAAGGAAAAATTTACAGTGTACAGTTTGATAATGATGCAGTTATAAAATATATAGCACAAGAAAATGATACTGCATTAATTGTAGCTGTTGCCTTGGCTTCTCAGAGCGTTGAGAAGTGGCAAGGCAGTATTGTTGAAGGCAAGCTGGTTTTTGAACGCTCTGACAGGCGATATGGAGCTGTGGTTGTGCCTAACGAATCATTTGTAGTAACACAAGTCGGCAGCCCTATTCGCTTTGACTGTGAGGAATACGGAGAAATTGAGCCTTTGCTAAATAGCGTAAATTACATCAACACAAATTATGACGGCTGGTTTTCTGTTAACAACGAATCTGAAACATATGTAGGTCGTGACTACGAAACAGCATCCGAAGTTCGTCAGCGTTATGCGTCTGCTGTGTTCAGAAACAGCATAGGAATGAAAGAAAGTATTAAGGCTGCCTTGCTTGAATTGCAGGATGTTACCAGCGTAACTATTTATGAAAACCGCACTGATGAAACAGTTGATGGCTTAAAACCTCATTCCTTCCAGGCTATTGTTTTCGGTGGCGACGAAGAAGCTATTGCTCGCACTATCTTGAATGTTGCACCTTTAGGTATTGATACGAACGGCGATATTTGCGTTCGCATTGAGGATAGCGAGGGTGCAGCGCAAGATGTATGCTTTAGCCGTCCGCACGAGGTACAGATTTATGTCAAAGTTATTATTAAAGAATATAATGAGGAAATTTTACCCGGTGATGCAATCGACAAAATTAAAAATATCGTTGTCGAACAGATTGGCAAGTTGTCGATGGGCAATGATGTTATTTATCAGCGTCTGCTTGGTCCTATTTACAGCGGTGTTGACGGCATTAGCTATATTGAGTGCAGCGTGTCTAAAGACGGTCAAACGTATAAACAGGAAAACATTTCGATTGAACGTAATGAGCTGGCATTAACAAAGCTTGCTAATGTTACTGTAGCTTTGGAGTTGTGACCATGACTACAAGCGAAAGAATGTATAATCATTTGTTAAGTCAGTTTCGCAATAAACCTAACATTAAAGCTTTTCTTGATGCCGTCGGAAACGAACTCGACAGCATAGATAAAGTTAGGGAGCAAATAAGGACACAAATGTGGCCAGATACGGCAGTTGGCAAGCAGCTCGATATGTGCGGTGAAGTTGCTGATATTTCTCGCCGTGTCGAAAATGCTATTGCTTTGGATTTTTTTGGCTTCCCTGATCATGGTGATATGGGATTCGGTCAAGCTCCGTTTAGGCGCATGTATGATAATTACCTTGCATCCAGCGACTTAAACGACCGACATTATCGCCTTGCTGTTATCTCTAAAATTGAGAAAAACGCTACCGACTGTTCTCGTGTAAGTACGATACATAGCATAAAGAATGTTTTTAATGTTGAACGTGTTTCCGCAGTTAATGCAGGAAATGCTAAGATGCGCATAGGAATAGGGCGTGTAGTAACCAGCAAGGAAAGCCGTTTGATTGATGCACTGAACCTTATTATCCGTGGCGCAGGTATCGGTGTTATTTATGTGTATTCTTTCGATGCTGCGAA
>ERZ1026868.643-NODE-643-length-20771-cov-5.155677_pt1 | contig 20771 bp, 15 predicted proteins | sample MGYA00380164_ERZ1026868 | MGnify/ENA primary metagenome ERZ1026868 (study PRJEB33269, sample SAMEA4719800) | human gut metagenome | biome: human-associated habitat; feature: organic feature; material: feces | place: Cameroon | collected 2013-10 ... | reverse complement strand
AGTTCATATTTATTAATCGGGTCAAATTTACTCATTTTTTATCAATAATCGGGTCAAATTGAGCCGATTTTGTGTATATTTAACGGACTTTTGAGCCGATTCCATATAAACCCACCTTTAGGAATACCCCAAAAAGGACAAGTAACTCCAAACAAACCAACAGACTTAATCGACAGCCAACAGTAAGTACTTAAAATAGAATTACGCAAAAATGCCTACTTATGACACAAATGTGCCCTGCTTAAGGCACATTTGTGCTCTTCCTATAGCATTTTTACAGAAAGGGAAGTAATATTTCCTACTTCCCCTTTCAAGAAAGCCAAACCACTTAGCTATAAAAAAGAAATAGGTGTATAAATACCTGAAAGCATGACAGTAAGAAAAAAAAAGAGGCATATCGCAAGAACCAAAAGTAAGCCACACGTAAACGATTACGTAAAAAATCTAATTTTAGACAAAATGGATTCTTTCCTTTTTAACATATTTTTCGTATCTTTGCAGCCGAAAAGAAGTGCAATCGATTGCACAATTCATCGTATAAGTTCTCGACAGCGACCGCTATACTGGGATGTTTAAAACAGACTACCATCAAAAATAACTAAAGAAAACAATCAGCGGTGCATAAACTTACCGTAAAGTATGAGATATTTAAAACAGCTAAATAAGCACAAAAACAATAAAACTAAAAGTGAAATGAAACACAAAACACTGACATTCCGCTTCCTCGACATGAGTCGAGGCGGTTTCTCTCGCCTGTTTCTTCTCCTTTTACTCCCATGCCTCAGCGTCATTGGAGTGAAAGCGGCAGATAACGATGGGGGGGTAACATTCAATTCTGGTGTCCGCTATTCGCAGTGGGCGATTAATTCAAGACTTTATGATTTCCGTGGTAATCAAAAAGCTTATGGCTTTGCGAAATGGAATTCAAACACAGAGTCATTAGGAGAGTATGCCAACAAAATGAACATGAAATTGGATTATGTCGCAGGTCTTGTTGGCAAAGCCACTCTTGAAGCTTCTGATTACTATGTAGATTTCGACTGGGCAAAACCTTGGTTTAAATCTGCACAGGCCTATGCTACTGACTATAAGTATTCCGCACAAGAAAAAGCCAAGATGACCCTTGACAATATGAATGCTGCAAAAATGGCATTTCATATTATCAATAACAGCAAATGGGGCGAGGATGCAGCAAAAACTACTGCAAAGAATGCTATAGAAGCTATTATCACTGATTTAAGATATTATAACGAGCACTATGTTATCGGTGGTACTGAATCTAAGGTCAAAGAAGCTGCCAACAATGTTCAAAAGAAAATGTTGGGTGGTTGGTTCCACAAATACAATTATGTAGACCAAGTATGGTGTGATGGAATGTATATGGGACCAGCCCTTCTTGCACAATTGATAAATTATAAAAAGGCGACCAATAATGTTTCAAACGATGATTGGAGTCTATTGACAAAACAGTTTTCTATCACATGGGAACAGTTGCGTGATTCCAAGACTGGTCTTTTATATCATGGAATGACCGCAACACCTACTATCACAGATTGGTCTAAAGATGCAACTCCTACTTCTTATCATTCAGGAGCATTCTGGGGTAGAGCCAATGCTTGGTATATGCTTGCTTTAGTCGATGTCCTTGAACTTATGCCATCAAGCAATACTAATTATTCTACTCTGAAAGGCTATCTTGAAGAACTTGCAGCAAGCATAGCATCTTACCAAAACGCAGATGGAACATGGTATCAAGTCTTGGACCAAAAAGACAATGCACTTGAGGGGAACTACGAAGAGTCATCATGTTCTGCACTTTTTACTGCTGCATACTTGAAAGCCTTACGCTTGAAATTACTTGAAAGCAGCAAATATGAGACTATGGCAAAGAAAGCATACGTTGCCTTAGTAAATAAATTTATGGCGTATGACAAGAATGACAACAACAAAATTCAAATTTTGGGAAGTTGTTGTTCGGCTGGATTAGGAACTAACAGTAATTCTTTACGTGATGGCTCACGCAGTTATTATATAAACGGAAACGACTCAAAGGCTGTAACTGGTGAAAATACTGGTTATTATTATACCGAGGGCAAGGTTCTCGGTGGCTTCATCATGGCTGCTACTGAGTACGAGCGTGCTTACCAGAACCAAGACAGCAAGCAGATTCTCTTTGCTCGCGACTTGGCTCCAAGCTATAACTTCTCTACTACTCCAGGAACCCTCGATGCAACTGCATACGGTAATGGTACCGTTTCTTATCTGTGGTATAAGGATGGGGTAGCCATCGCAGATGCCACATCTGCTACTTATACTCCAACAGAAAGTGGAAATTATTACTGCATAGCTACATCTGCTACTAATAGCAGAAGTGCTGGTAGCAATACTATCCAGACAAGTACTACAACTGTTACTACTGCCAATACTGATAATGGTAGCACAGATAATAATAATGGTGGTAGTGAGAATGGAACGACAACAGGAAACATTTTCTCCTATACTATCAAGACAACAGAGAAAGATGCTAATACTCCATATGGCGCAGAAGGTGGAACTGTGACATTAGGAGCAGCTAAAGATGATACCAAAAATGGTTATAAATTGGACGGAGAATTTGGTAAATCAGTATATATAAAAATAACGTTGTCTGGGACGAAGTTGCAAGAAGGTGATATTATAAAGATATCCGCATATTCAGCATCAGCTGGTAAAGGAGGTTTAGTCGCATATACTGGTACAACCACAGGCTCTTCTTCTGTAAGTCTTGGCAACATGACTCAAAAGAGTGAAGATATTAGTTATACTGTCACTGCAAGCGACATTCTGAATGGTTTAAGTACATTCTATATTTATAGAAAAACAAACGAATCAACTTACGTTAAGTCGATCTCCATCACTCGTCCTGTTAAGAAATACACAGTTTCTGCAGCAGCAGGAACTGGTGGCTCTGTATCCATCAAGAATGGTTCAAGTGAAGTGACATCTGATACAGAAGTAGAAGCAAACACATCTCTTACATTCACCGCAACACCAAGCGAGGGATATGAGTTTGTAAACTGGACAGATGCAAGCAATAATTCAGTTAGTACAGAAGCAACTTACACAGCAACTGTAACTGCTGCGATTTCTCTTACTGCCAACTTCAAGGCTAAAACTACAGTTGATCCAACCGTAGGCGAGGTCATTTACAACTTCACAACCTCTACCTCTGTTGGTACAACTACTGATGGAATAAGCTGCACATCAACTAATGGTATTATAAAGTTTAGCAGCAACTTCAGTGCAAATGACGGAAAGTACATCACTATCAAACCAAGTACTGGTGGCTTCAAAGCAGGTGATGTGATTACGCTGAACGGCTATTGCGACAGCAAGAATCTTTCTGGTGTGATTATCTATTCTGATGTAAAAGGTAATAGCATCTTTAAGTCAAACATCTTGGCTACATCTACTGCTGGTGGTTCTGAATTTACTTACACCCTTACAGAAGATTGCGATGCACTCTATTTGGGTCGCTACGGCGGTGGTACTACTTGCTTGACAAGTCTTCAGGTAAAGCGTTCTGCTTCATCTTCTAATAAGACTCGACTGACAGCTTCTTTCGAGCGCAATGCTGATGTTGTAGTCAACACTACTCCTTCAGTAACTTTGCCAACTCTTACCGTTAAGGCTGGAAACACGACGCTTTCTGACGATCAATATACTGTAGTTTACAAGTCGAATGCAGAGGATGTAGCATCTTTGAATGGTAATACCATTACTATTAAGAAATTAGGTATCGCAACCATCACAGCAACCGTTACTCCAACAAATGCAAACACTTATGAAGGAACCACAGCCACTTATCAGTTGAGCGTAAAGGCCCCTTCTCCACTCAACGTTTCCGTAATGGATGTTACTATCAACACCACAGATGCGGAAGAAGAGCAGCCTGTTATCAAGGTTTATGGAGATAATGACAAACTCCTGAAATTAGGTGAGGACTACACCTTGTCTTATGCTGTTAGTGGAGACAATGTGACTGTTGATGAGACGACTGGAAAATTCTCAGTTAAGAAAAATGCTGAAAACACAGAATTTATTAAGGGAACATCCCTCATTACCGTTACTGCGACTCCAACAGCATCACTTGGAAGCGATTATACTGTAGGTACTCTTCAGTTCTCTTACTCGGTATCAGAAGGTAAGATCAAGCCTGTTTTCTTGGATTCATTCAAGGATATCACCATCAATCTGCACCAAGATGACACAAGCAGAAAGATTATTGTTCCTCTGATTTACAATGGTGAAGATGTAAGCAGTTATTTCAAATACACTTATAAAGTTACTGCGAAAGTTAATGGACAAATTCAGGAATTCACCGAAAATACACTTAACTACACACCAAGTACTGCAGGTACATATACTGTTACAGTAAGTGCAACACCTGGACAGAATGGTGAAGACAACTATGGTGACGTCTATGATAGTCCTGATCCTATTTCATTCAATTTGGATATAAACAGCACGCATCAAGTTATCGCCGTTACACCTGATCCTGCAAGCATTAAAATGTATGCAGGTACTACACAAGTAGCACCAGACTTGACGGTTAAAAAAGGAAATGCTACTCTTGCCTATACAGAATACAACACCTCGTGGTTCTCTACATCTCCTGGTGTTGTAAAGGTAGATGCAACAACAGGAAAGATAGAAGCAGTCAGCGAAGGTACTGCGAATATCAGAGTCGTTGTCACTGGTGAAAACTTAGAAAGCACCACAGCTTTAATTTCTGTAGAAGTTGACGACCCTGCTGTGTATCGAGTAAAAGGGCCTGAAACTGGTGTAACTTATGGTAACCACACCACAATGTGGAACCAAGACAAGACCTTGTTTGTAACACTCGGTGGATGGATGTTCCCTAATGACGGAACACCAGATACGCAGATTCTCGATCAGACCAAGAAAGATCCTGAAAAGCTTTCCAACAAATACTGTTGGGATACTACATCAACCAAAGCAAAGTGGAAGTTGACAGGATTCGACTACTATGTATTAGCATTCAATAGCAAGAATGCTCGCCAGGAGAACGGCTCCAATGCCATGCCTGAGACAACTCTCATCGGAAGTGCTGACTTCAAGAAATACACAAACGACGTTAAGGATCCAATGTTCAACGTTCCTTGTTCTGGTTCGTTCTTGGTGTTCAATCCTAAGACCAACGGTAAGGTAACTGCACACATCTTCCAGAATGGTGTCTTCGATGCTAAGACGACAAAGAAAAGTGATGGCAGTACAATAAAGGAATATCAGTACAGACCTCAGCGTCGTGTATTTATCATGGACGAGGCCGGCAACTTCGTAACCTCAGCAGCCCACATCGAATCTACCAATGGTAAGCCTACTGGCGGAGTATACGATTTGACACAATACACGTGGGACTTGAACGGAGGCAAAGCCCCAACGGAAACAGAAGTAGCCAGCCATTTTGATGGCCTTGAAAGCTTCGTGATGTCAAAAGATGGTTTCAAAAACAACGTTTATCCAAGTGCTCTTTCAGACGCTATCATGCCTAACAAGGCTATCGCAAACCATTCAGGTGACAAGAGTGCTCAAGGATGGTGCGTATTGGCTGACTCACCTGTTACCTATACCTTTAATGTAAAGGCCGGTAAGACTTACTATCTTTACAACTTCGGTTCTAAGATAGGTTTCTATGGCTTCTCATTCGATGAGGGTGAAACAAAGCCTATTGTTGATGTGAAAGATTACGACGCTGAAACTGCAAACGCGAACAATGTTGTTGAGAAAACTCCTGATGGTCACGTGGCACAGGTGAAGATTGCACGTAAAATGGTAGCTAATCGATGGACAACTTGCGTTATTCCTTTCAGCCTCAACAAGCATCAGGTAGATGCTATCTTCGGTGACACATACAGCATTGACAATAAGAATGGCACTCAGATCCTCTACTTCGACCATATTGAGGGCAGCAAGGCATGCTTCGTACGTCACGCTTACAATACGATCGTTGCTGGTAAGCCATTCCTTATCAAGCCAACTAAGGATGTTGAGAGCATCAATACTGCAGATGTAACAGACTATCCATATGTAACCATCGAAAATACTACACCGGACGCCTGGTGTGAGAGTAATGATTATGTTTGGACATCAAGTTACAACACCATGAATATTGCTAAGAATGATTACTTCATCGGTGCTTCTGATGGTAAGTTCAAGGCTTATTCTGCAGCTTCTGGAACAGTCAAAGGTTTCCGTGGCTTCCTGAAAGCCAAATTGCCAGCAAGTGCAAAACCAACGATGTTGAGCATCAGTACCAGTAGCATTACTGATGGTAACGATGGCGAAACAACAGGCATTGAAGACTTGATTATCACTACTGATGGTGAATTGATGCCTGCTAATAGCAGAGTATATAATATCAATGGTCAGCTGGTAAGTGAGGATGCAAGTAGCTTCCAATCATTACCAAGTGGTATTTATATCATTAATGGTAAGAAATATATTAAGTAAGAACGATTATAATCATGAATAAAAAAGTATATTTACAGCCACAGATAAAATGTGCTCCGTTACTGATGGAAAACTTGCTGGCAAGTTTATCGCGTACTGAAGGTGGAAACAATACTGGAGACACGAAAACTGATTTTCCAGAAATGGGAACTCCAGGAACAGATACTGCCAAGGAGCACTTCGGTAGTTTTGATAATTGGGATTCCTGGGATTAAGAACTACCAATAATAGAAACAAGAACAACGAGGGAGCAACCTAACAGGGTTCGCTCCCTTGTTTTTTGCAGTTGAAATTTGGGTAACATTCAAAAAATTCGTAACTTTGCCGCCTGAAAATAAGAACAACATGACATATCCAGATAATTTTGAACAAAAGATAGGATTCAACGAGATTCGAAACCTGTTGCGTGAGCGATGCCTCTCCACCCTGGGCAAGGAACAGGTAGAGAAGATGCACTTCAGCTCTGATGCCGACGAGGTGAACGAATGGCTGTTGCAGACCCGAGAGTTTCGCAGACTCATGGAGGAGGTGGAAGACTTCCCCCTGCAATACTTCTACGATGTGAGAGAGTCGATTGTACGCATCCGCGTGGAGAACACCCACTTGGAGGAAGACGAACTCTTTGACCTTCGCCGCTCGCTGAGCACCATCGACGGTATCGTAAAGATACTCAACCACAGCGATGACGACGAGGCCGAACAAGAAGACGGTTGGCGCAGAGAGAAGAAATATCCCTACCCTGCCCTGCATCGCCTGTCAGCTGACGTCATGTCTTTCCCCCAGTTGGTACAACGCATCGACCAAATACTCGACAAGTTTGGCAAGATACGCGACAACGCTACCCCCGAGTTGCTGCAGATACGCCGAGAGTTAGCAAAGACCGAAGGCAGCATCTCACGCACCCTGTATGGCATACTGCGAGCAGCACAGAGCGAGGGAGTGGTAGAGAAAGATGTCACACCTACCCTGCGCGACGGACGACTCGTCATCCCCGTCATCCCTACCCTGAAACGTAAGATAAAAGGTATCGTGCACGACGAGAGTGCCACGGGAAGAACGGTATTCATTGAGCCTACCGAGGTGGTGGAAGCCAACAACCGCGTGAGAGAACTCGAGGGAGAGGAACGCAAGGAGATCATACGCATCCTCACCGACTTCACCAACAAGGTGCGCCCCTTCTCACGCGAGATATTGGACAGCTACCGATTCCTTGCCATCATCGACCTGATACAGGCCAAGGCAAAGCTTGCCGAAACCCAACAAGCCATAGAACCAGAGGTGGAAGCCCACCCACACGTAGACTGGACCAGAGCCATTCACCCGCTGCTCCGACTCTCGTTGGAGAAGAAAGGCGAGAAGGTGGTGCCACTCGACATCATGCTGACACAAGAGAAGCGCATCCTCATCATCTCAGGTCCTAACGCCGGAGGAAAGTCGGTCTGTCTGAAGACCGTGGGACTGCTGCAATACATGCTGCAGTGCGGACTGAGCATCCCTGTGAGCGAGCGTTCGAAGACGGGCGTGTTCCAGAACATCATGATCGACATAGGCGACGAACAGAGTCTGGAGAACGACCTGAGTACCTACTCCTCGCATCTGCTCAACATGAAGAATATGATGAAGGCTGCCAATGGCGACACCATTATCCTCATCGATGAGTTTGGTACAGGTACAGAGCCTGGTATCGGAGGAGCTATCGCCGAGGCTGTGCTCGACCGCTTCTGCCAGCAAGGTGCTTATGGAGTCATCACCACACACTATCAGAACCTGAAGCATTTTGCCGACAGTCATGAGGGCGTGGCTAATGGTGCCATGCTCTACGACCGCCACGAGATGAAAGCTCTCTTCCAGTTGGCTATAGGCAGACCGGGCTCTTCCTTCGCCATCGAGATAGCCCGCAAGATAGGTCTTCCCGAGGAGGTGATCAAGGAGGCCAGCGACATCGTAGGCTCCGAATACATACAGAGCGACAAGTATCTGCAGGACATCGTTCGTGATAAGCGCTACTGGGAGAACAAGCGACAGAGCATACACCAGCGCGAGAAAGACATGGAAAAGACCATCTCGCGATACGAGAGCGACATAGAGGACATAGAACGAAGCCGCAAACAGATACTCGCCAAAGCCAAGCAACAGGCAGAGGAACTGCTGAAGGAGAGCAACAAAAAGATAGAGAACGCCATACGAGAAATACGCGAGAAGCAGGCTGAGAAGGAGGAGACCAAGCGCATACGTCAGGAACTGGACGCCTTCAAGGAAGAGATGCAGGACATCGACACCAAGGAGAATGACGACAAGATAGCCCGCAAGATAGCTCAGATACAGCAACGCAAGGAACGTCATGCCAAGCGTAAAGCCGAAAAAACTCAGAACCAAGAGAAGGCTGCGGCGGCGCTGCGCAGTGCTGTCAACAAGACGCAGCAGGAAAACCGTCCTCTATCAGTAGGCGACACCGTGCGTATCAAGGGGCTCTCCACCATAGGAACCATAGAGAGCATAGCGGGCGATATGGCTACTGCTGTCTTTGGAGGTATGCGTACCAAGATGCGCCTCAACCGTCTGGAACATGCTGTCGCCACCACCGAGACCGACAAGACCGAACAACGCAAGGAGAACTTGGGCTCGTATGGCATCAGTACCGAGACACGCAACACGATAGACAAGCACAAGACCAATTTCCACCAAGACCTCGACATCAGAGGTATGCGTGGCGATGAGGCGCTCAATGCCGTGCAGTATTTCATCGACGACGCCATCCTTGTGGGTATGCCCCGTGTGCGTATCCTCCATGGTAAGGGCAACGGCATCTTGAGACAGCTCATACGTCAGTATCTGAGCAGTGTGCCCAATGTCACCCACTTTGCCGATGAGCATGTGCAGTTTGGCGGAGCAGGAATCACAGTCGTGGACTTTTAAAGGAGTTTTTCCTTAACAGAAGTTAATAAAAGGAATATTTCTCGGAAAATATTTGGCAGGTTCAAAGGAAAGCAGTACTTTTGCACCCGCTTAAACGCAGAGACGGACAAGTCTCATACGACCAGCTCCCTCGGAATCCCCCAGGATGGGAACATAGCAAGGGTACTTGGTTGTAGCGGTGCGATATGAATCGCTTGTCCACCCGCCTCTTTAGCTCAGTTGGCCAGAGCACGTGATTTGTAATCTCGGGGTCGTTGGTTCGAATCCGACAAGAGGCTCAAAAAAGAGAACTTCATCTACAGAAGTTCTCTTTTTTTGTTTCCTACAGGTCAGTTTCTCCAAAAATATATAAAATTATCGCAGCATTGAACACTATATGCTAAAAATTGCTTACCTTTGCACGATAATACATAAATAAGACAATGATTAATGTACAGAATTTAGTTCAGACAAGGGCTTTCGCCCGCCAGGACGGAGCCATCTTAGGACTTGTATGGATAGTTAGTTTCGCATTCACCATGCTGGCAGTAAAGCCCGACCAGTCGTTCTTGGGACTGATAGGCAACCTGCTGTTGATCAGCACTCCCTTTGTAGTAGGCAAACGCCTGAAGAGTTTTCGCGACTATGCCCTGGAGGGCACTATCTCTTTCCGCCGAGGCACCTTCTACTGTATGCAGACATTCTTCAATGCCACCCTGTTGCTCACCGTGGTACAGTTTCTGTGGTTCTCGTTCATGGACATGGGTCCTTTCATGGCCTTATTGGAGAGCACCTACCAGCCCGTGATGCAGGAAGTGTACCATCTGTCGGAGGCAGAGGCAAAGGCCACCATCGACACCATCCTCTCGATGAAGCCACTGGCATGGGCTTCCATGTTTATGATTACCGACCTCATCGTGGGTGTGGTACTCAGCCCTGTCATCGCAGCCATCATGGCACAACGCGTAAGTATCAAGAACATCAATAACCAACAATAACACACCAAACAAATGGACATATCCGTTATCGTACCCCTATACAACGAGGAAGAATCGCTGCCCGAGCTCTTTGCCTGGATCAAGCGAGTGATGGAAGCCAACCACTTCAGCTACGAAGTCATCTTTGTCAACGACGGCTCTACAGACCACTCATGGCAAGTAATAGAACACTTGGCAGAGGAGGCCGACCAGGTGAAAGGCATCAAGTTCCGTCGCAATTACGGCAAGAGCCCTGCCCTGTACTGTGGATTCAAAGAGGCACAGGGAGATGTGGTCATCACCATGGATGCCGACCTGCAGGACTCTCCCGACGAGATACCTGAGCTCTACCGCATGATTACCCAGGAAGGCTACGACCTGGTATCGGGCTACAAACAGAACCGCAAGGAGGGCGACCCTCTGTCAAAGACCATTCCTACCAAGCTCTTCAATGCCACAGCACGCAAGGTGAGCGGCATACACAACCTACACGACTTCAACTGCGGACTGAAGGCTTACCGCCGCGACGTGGTGAAGAACATCGAGGTGTATGGCGAGATGCACCGCTACATCCCCTATTTAGCAAAGAATGCCGGTTTCGACAAGATAGGCGAAAAGCCTGTACATCATCAGGCCCGCAAGTTCGGCAAGTCGAAGTTCATGGGCTGGAACCGTTTTGTCAACGGCTATCTGGATCTGATGACCCTCTGGTTCCTAAGCAACTTCGGCAAGAAGCCTATGCACGTGTTCGGATTCTTGGGCAGCGTGGTGTTCTTCATCGGTTTCCTGTCATTGGTATGCCTCGGCATCGACAAGAGCATCGACCTCTATCATGGCGTGTATGGACACCTCATCACCGACTCGCCCTACTTCTTTATCGCCCTGACAGCCATGCTCTTAGGCAGCCAGCTGTTCCTGGCAGGATTCTTAGGCGACCTGTTGAGCCGACAGAACCCCAATCGTAACGACTATCAAATAGAAAAAGAGATAAGATGCGGAAAATAATCCCCATACTCATGATGGCCCTTGGGCTGATGGCAGCTTGCAGCACGCTCGACTGTCCGCTCAACAACACCGTGTACACCAAGTACAGGCTGGCAGGTAACATAACAACCCTGACCGACACACTCACCATCTCGACCAACCGTATCGAGGGAACCGACAGTGTGCTGATCAACAAGGACGTGAATGTGGACAGTTTCATACTGCCCATGAGCTACGCGCTGCTGGAAGACAGCCTCTTCTTTGAGACCCGCAACGCAGACAACCGACTGCTGCGCGACACCGTAACGGTGCAGAAGACCAACACACCGCACTTTGAGTCGGTAGACTGCAAGCCATCCATTTTTCATACCATCACTGGCGTGAAGACTACGCACAACAGCATAGACTCCATCGTCATCAACTGTAAAGAAGTAACTTATGATGAAACGAAGCCACACTTCTATATTTACTTTGGTCATCGCGATTAGCGCCCTGATGCTGCTGATGCCTACACAGGCGACACATGCCCAGGGAGCATCTGGCAAGAAGATTGCCGCCACCAACAAGGACACCATCCCACTGTTGAGAAACGTGGCGGTGAGCGCAGACCTGGTTGGTCCCATCCAACTCATGGTCAGCGACTACGGTCAGTATGAGGCTGCACTGCGTGTCAACCTCAAGGACAAGTATTTCCCTGTAGTAGAAATAGGTATAGGAAAAGCTGACGGCACAGACGAAAGCACCCAGATCAACTACAAGACGACGGCACCCTACGGACGAATAGGCTGCGACTTCAACCTGTTGCGCAACAAGCACGACATCTATCGCCTGTATGGCGGTGTGAGATACGCCCTTACCTATTTCAAATACGACCTCAAAGGTCCGGATATCCAGGACCCTATATGGGGCGGTACGACTCCCTACGAGGTAAACGGAGTGAAGTGCAACTGCCACTGGGCTGAGTTTGTCTTCGGTGTGGATGCCAAGATATGGGGCCCTGTAAGAATGGGCTGGAGCCTGAGATACAAGCGCAGGCTCTTCCATGACGACGGCGACTATGGCAACACCTGGTATGTGCCCGGCTTTGGCAAGCAGGGAGGCTCACGCTTTGGAGGAACCTTCAACGTAAGTTTCGAACTGTAAGCCCGCTGCGGCAAGAAAGCCGCATCACTCTCACCCCACATTTACATCAACCATCACCCTATCCCATCAATATGAACAAGAAAAAACTCATTTGGCAAATCCCCTTCCTGCTGTTCCTCGTCATCGGCACGGTCATCATCCTGAAGCAGGGACAGAAGAACGTCAACTATCAGCACGACGAGGGTTTCATCTTCGGTACCGTCTACCACATCACTTATCATAGCGACACCAATCTGAAGAAAGAGATAGAGGCAGAGTTGAAGAAGGTGGACCAGTCGCTCTCGCCATTCAACAAGACCTCCATTATCTCGAAGGTGAACCGCAACGAGAACCCGGTGGTCAACACGATGTTCAAGGAGGTTTTCCTCCTGGCAGAGAATATCTCCAACGAGACCCACGGAGCCTTCGACATTACCGTTGCCCCACTGGTCAACGAATGGGGATTCGGTTTCAAGAAAGGTGTGGAACCCAACAAGAAGCTCATCGATGACCTGAGAAAGACAGTAGGCTACCAGAAGGTGAAGCTCACCCCCGACAATCATATACAGAAGCAAGATCCACGCATCATGCTCGACTGCTCCGCCATTGCCAAGGGCTACGGTTGTGACGTGGTGGCAAGACTGCTGAGCAAGAAAGGCATCAACGACTATATGATAGAGATAGGAGGCGAGATCGTCACCAAGGGCTTCAACCAGAAAAAAGAGTCATGGCGCATCGGTGTGAACAAACCTACCGAAGACTCGCTCAACACCAACCAGGAACTGCAGACGGTGCTCAATGTCACGGACATAGCCATGGCAACCAGCGGCAACTACCGCAACTTCTACTATAAGAACGGCAAGAAGTACGCCCATACCATCGACCCCAACACTGGTTACCCCGTTCAGCACAGTCTGCTGTCTGCCACCGTCTTGGCAAAAAACTGTGCCACGGCAGACGCCTATGCCACCTCATTCATGGTGATGGGTCTCGAAAAAGCCAAAGAGATACTGAGACAGCATTCAGAACTTATGGCTTACCTCATCTATACCAATGATGATGGCAAGACCGAGGTATGGTACTCGCCATCGCTCAAGGAGAAGATCTTGGAATAATTATTCTTAAGGAGTTAAGAATCTCCCCCTCACAAGCGTTATGCCCGAAAACCGTATATACAACAGCCTGTTGGCTCTGCCCCTCTTCTTGGGAATGAGCCGCAACGACTTGCAGCAAGCTGCAGGGCAGACACGCTTTGACTTCAGAAAAGCAGGTGAGGGAGAGACGATTGTAGCAGAAGGCGAACTCTGTACACACCTGTACTTCCTGCTCGACGGCGAGGTGATGGTAAAGACCGAATCTGCCGACCACAGCTACAGCATCGACGAGAAGATACAGGCACCCGAGACCTTCCAGTCGGAACGCATCTTCGGTCTGTACCCATACTTCACTCATACCTATACAGCCCTTCACGACTGCAGCCTGCTATGTATTGCCAAGCAAGACGTCATGAAGCTGGCAACCCTCTTCGACATATTCCGCATCAACCTGCTCAACCTGATATCCACACAGAGTCAGAAGCACAGCCTCCGTACCCTGCAGACACCACCCAAGAGTTTAGAGGAACGCATCGCACGCTTCTTTGAGGCCAACTGTGTCAGCCCTACAGGAGAGAAGACAATCCACATCAAGATGAGGCGCATAGCCGAAGAGGTGAACGACAGCAGACTGGATGTCTCCAGAGCCCTCAACCATTTGCAAAGCCAAGGACTTATCCAACTTTTCAGAGAGCGCATCCACATCCAGGCACTCGAAAAACTTACCAACAGCAAGGGATGAGATAAAAGTATGTTAAATAATATGATACAAGAAGATTATAACACCTTTTTTTACTAACTTTGCACAAAAATAAAAAACACTAAGTTAGTATGCTTCAAGAAAATAAGACAGAGAATCGTATCAATCCCTTTTTCGTACCTTACAACACCCCTCACGACACCGTACCCTTCGACCGTATCAGGCTGGAAGATTACGAGGAGGCCTTCATGGAAGGAATACGCCGTGACGATGAGGCCACCGACAAGATCGTCAACGATCCCGAAGAACCGACCTTCGAGAACACCCTGGCACGCGTGGATACCGAGAAAGGCGAGCACTACTACGACTTGCTCAGCAGGGTTTCCAATGTTTTCTCATGCATGATGAGCGCAGAGACCTGCGACGAGATGGAAGCCTTGGCACAGAAGATGAGCCCCATCCTTACCAAGCATGCCAACGATATCACTCTGAACAAGAAACTCTTCGAACGCATCAAGTTCGTACACGACCATCCCAACCGCGAGTTGAATGCCGAGGAACAGATGTTGCTCGATACCAGCTATGACGGTTTTGTACGCAGCGGTGCCCTGCTCGATGAGGAAGGCAAGGAGAAACTGCGCCAGCTCACCGAGGAGGCAAGTATGCTCACCCTGCAGTTCTCGCAGAACCTGCTCAAGGAGAACAAAGCCTTCCAGCTGCATATCACCGACAAGGCTCAACTCGACGGACTGCCCGAGACTGCCATTGCTGCAGCCGAGCAGAATGCCAAGGAACAGGAGAAGGAAGGATGGATCTTCACCCTCGACTTCCCTGTCTTCTCTCCCTTCATGACTTACTCTACACAGCGAGAACTCCGCAAGCAGATGTACATGGCTCGCAATACCGAGTGCATACACGACAACGATGCCAACAACCTCGAGATATGCAAGCGACTCATCAACCTGAGACGCGAGCTGGCACAGCTGCTGGGCTTCGACACCTATGCCGACTACGTGCTCAAGCACCGCATGGCAAGCAATATCGACAATGTGTACAAACTGCTGAACGACCTGATAGATGCCTACAAGCCTACCGCCGAGAAGGAGGTTGCCGAGATAACAGCTTTGGCAAAACGCATTGAGGGAGACGACTTCGTGATGGAGCCCTGGGACATGAGCTTCTACTCGCACAAGCTGCAGATGGAGAAATACAACCTCGACGCCGAGATGCTGCGCCCCTATCTGCAGCTCGACAAGGTGATCGACGGCGTGTTCGGTCTGGCAGGAAAACTCTATGGTATCACCTTCAAGGAGAACAAGGACATACCCGTATACCATCCCGACGTGAAAGCATACGAGGTGTACGACAAGGACGGCAGCTATCTCGCTGTATTCTATGCCGATTTCTTCCCACGCAAGGGTAAACAGGGAGGTGCATGGATGACAGAATTCCAGGGACAGTGGATAGACCATAAGGGACAGAACATACGTCCGCATGTCAGCGTGGTGATGAACTTCACCAAACCTACAGCCGAGAAGCCAGCCCTGCTGACCCTTGGCGAGGTGGAGACCTTCCTGCATGAGTTCGGGCACAGCCTGCACGGCATGTTTGCCAACACCCGATTTGAAAGTCTGTCGGGAACCAATGTATGGTGGGACTTTGTGGAGCTGCCGTCGCAGTTCATGGAGAACTATGCTGTGGAGAAAGACTTCCTTCGCACCTTCGCCTTCCACTATCAGACAGGCGAGCCTCTGCCCGACGACCTGATAGAGCGCATCGTGAAGAGCCGCAACTTCATGGCTGCCTACGGATGTCTGCGACAGGTGAGCTTCGGACTGCTCGACATGGCTTACTACACCAAGAAGGAAGCTTTCGACGACGATATCATCCCATTCGAGAAGAAAGCCTGGGCAAAGGCCATGGTCACACCACAGTTGCCCAATACCTGTATGACCGTACAGTTCTCGCACATCATGGCAGGAGGCTATGCTGCTGGTTACTACAGCTACAAATGGGCAGAGGTGCTCGACGCCGATGCCTTCAGCGTGTTCAAGAAGAACGGTATCTTCGACCAGCAGACTGCACAGAGCTTCAGAGACAACATCCTCTCAAAAGGTGGCACCGAGCATCCGATGACACTCTACAAGCGATTCCGCGGACAAGCGCCTACCATCGATGCCCTGCTGGAGCGCAACGAGATAAAGAAAAATATAGAATCATAACAACAGAAACATGGAAGAGCAACTTTCCAAACAAGAGAAACTCGACCTGCGCTACTTGCGCATGGCACGCATCTGGGCAGAAAACAGTTACTGCAAACGCCGACAAGTGGGTGCACTCGTAGTCAAGGACAAGATGATTATCAGCGATGGCTACAACGGCACGCCCAGTGGGTTTGAGAACGTATGCGAGGAAGACGGCGTGACCAAGCCCTACGTGCTGCATGCCGAGGCCAATGCCATCACCAAGCTGGCACGAAGCAGCAACAACAGCGACGGAAGTACACTCTATGTCACGGCTTCGCCATGTATCGAGTGTGCCAAACTCATCATCCAGGCGGGCATCAAGCGCGTGGTATATGCCGAGAAATACCGACTCAATGACGGCATCGAACTCATGGAGCGGGCTGGCATCAAGGTAGTATATCTCAACCCCGACGACGCTTCGCAGGAAGAAGCCGAACCAAGAACATAAGACAATAAATATATGAACATCAATAAGAAAAAGACCAACCGTTTCATGCCCATCATCATGGCTGTATGCGTGGTGATAGGTATCATGATCGGCTCGTTCTTCTCGAACCATTTCTCAGGAAACAGGCTCAATATCATCAACAGCGGAAGCAACAGGCTCAACAACCTGCTGCACATCATCGACGACCAGTATGTGGATGCGGTGAATATCGACTCTTTGGTAGACAAGGCGATACCGCTCATCCTCTCTGAGCTGGACCCACACTCCGTTTACATCAGTGCCAAGGATGTGGCTGCTGCCACCGACGACCTGAAAGGATCATTCTGCGGTGTGGGCATCGAGTTTGTGATCAGAGATGACACCATACACGTGCAGAATGTGATACAGAACGGACCTGCCGAGAAGGCCGGCCTGTTGGCTGGCGACAAGATTGTGGCGGTAGACGGCAAGCCTTTCGTAGGCAAGATCGTCACTAACCAGGAAGCCATGCACAGACTCAAGGGACAGAAAGACACCAAGGTAAAGATTGGTGTGGTGCGCTACGGCAGCAAGAAGGTACAGACCTTCACCGTGACCCGAGGCGAGATACCTACCAAGAGCATCACGGCAACCTATATGCTCGACGACAAGACCGGATACATACGCATCAAGAACTTCGGCGAGAATACCTATCCAGAGATGCTCATCGCCCTGGCAAAGCTCTCGCAAGAGGGATTCAAGAACCTGTGTATCGACCTTCGCGACAACAGTGGCGGATACCTGACAGCAGCCATCAACATGGCCAACGAGTTCCTGCCCGACAAGAAACTCATCGTCTACACACAGGGACGCAAGTCGCCACGACAGGACTTCCGTAGCGATGGCAAGGGATCGTATCAGCACATACCGCTCGTCGTACTTATCAACGAAGGCTCAGCATCGGCTGCCGAAATCTTTGCAGGAGCCATGCAGGACAACGACCGCGCCACCATCATTGGCCGACGTTCTTTCGGAAAGGGACTGGTACAGCAACAGATAGAATTCCCCGACCACAGCATGATAAGACTCACCATTGCACGCTACTACACCCCATCGGGTCGATGCATACAGAAACCTTACACCCTGGGCGACGACAAGGACTATGAGCAAGACCTGCTCAACCGCTATGAGCATGGCGAGTTCTTCTCGCAAGACAGCATCAAGCATACGGGTCCGGCCTATCACACGGGATTGGGACGTACCGTATATGGCGGAGGAGGCATCACTCCCGACATCTTCGTACCCGAGGATACTTTGGGAATGACATCCTACTTCAAGCAGGCAAGCATGAGCGGACTCATCCTGCAGTTCGCCTTCACCTATACCGACAACAACCGTCCTAAGCTGAACAACTTCAAGGAGATGATGGAGCTTGCCGACTATCTGGACAAGCAGAACATGGTAGACAAGTTTGCCACCTATGCCGACAAGCACGGTCTGCAGCGCCGCAACCTGCTCATCCGCAAGTCGCACAAACTGTTGGAACGCTACATCAACAGCCGCGTGATCTACAACATGCTCAACGACCAGGCTTGGAATCAATACATCAACCAGGACGATCCTGTTATCAACAAAACGATGGAGGTGTTTCAAAAGAACGAGGCTTTCCCCAAGAAGCCCGTTCCTGCCACCAAGCCTGTTTACAAAAAGAAGCAGAAGGTAGCTATGGCAAATGTGCCCTACAACTACCGTTCGTTGCACAGAAGCCCATCCCGCTTGGCATAAGAAGGCAGAAAAATGAATAAGAAAGAACTCAGAAATATCATCAGAGAGAGAAAGCGACAGTTCTCCGGGCAACAGCTCGAAGAACTGTCGCTTCTTGTTTTAGACCGGCTGCGCAGAAACATCCGGCTGCAGCAAGCCCGCAGCATACTTCTATACTACTCGCTTCCCGACGAGGTGAATACCCATCAGTTTATCGACGAACTGGTCAATCAGGGCAAACAGGTATTCCTGCCCGTTGTCGTAGACGGAGAAAACATGGAGATAAGAGAATATACAGGATCGAAAGACTTAAGACAAGGTAGTTTCCACATCATGGAACCTGTAGGCAGACTGCTGCCTGTAGATGAATACGGGAAGATAGAAGCAGGCATCATCCCAGGCATGAGTTTCGACAAGTCGGGGCATCGCTTGGGCAGAGGCAAAGGCTACTACGACCGTATGCTCTGCAAGATGCCCCATCTATATAAAATAGGTATATGCTTCGACTTTCAGAAGACAGAGACCGTGCCCACCGAAGCCACCGATATCAAGATGGATGCTATCGTATAGAACTTGATATCAGAAATGACAAAAGCCTTCGCTGCCTCGTTAAGCCGCTTGACCAACAGGCTGCGACTCAACGAAAGGTCGGCACGCAAGGCCGGACTGAGTATCTTGACAAAGAGAGTCTGGTTCTTGATAAACTTGTCGCCAGTGTACTTGGCTACAGGCTCACCCACCACCTGATCCCAGGAAGCAAGAAGACGCTTCTGCTGCAGCGGGGTCTCCAGTCCCTCGCGCCTCAATACCTCGGGCAACAATTCTGATAAGGAACGTACTTTTCGTCTGAACATATTTCTTTGCTTTGCAGGTTTTTCTACTATTCTTCGTGAATCAAGTCTATGTTTCCACCTTCTACATGGAATATCTTGTAATTGCCGTCACTCTCGTGCAGGATGCGGTCGAGATGGTCGCGGTTGGTATCGGTGATGAATATCTGTCCAAAATTGGCACCCGATACCAAGTCGACAATCGCCTCTACCCTTTGGGCATCCAACTTGTCGAAGATATCGTCGAGAAGCAAGAGGGGCGTAGTACTCGATACTGTGCGTCGCAGGAAATCAAACTGGGCTAACTTGAGAGCCAAGACAAAGGTCTTGTTCTGTCCCTGACTTCCCTCTCGCTTCATCTGGAAATCACCTATCAGCATCTCCAGATCGTCACGATGCACACCATGAAGCGAATAGCCTACAGCCCTATCCTTGAAGCGGTCGCGCTGTATGACATCAAGGAGCGGACCGCGCTGACAATGAGAGACATAACGCAGGCTCACCACCTCGCGGTCGCCAGAGATATGACGATAGATCTGCTGAAACAGAGGAATCAGTTCCTTGACGAAAGCCTCACGCTTCTGAAAGAGCATCTCACCATTGCGAGACATCTCCTGTTCCCATATCTCCATCAGCGTCACATCAGGTTCCTCCTCCATCTTGAGCAGAGCATTACGCTGCTGCAAAGCCTTGTTGTAGTTGGCCAATGCCTCAATATAAGAAGGGTCGTACTGCGAGATGACCACATCCATCAGGCGGCGACGCTCCTCGCTTCCACCCTCAATGAGTACCGTATCAGAAGGAGAGACAAAGATGAGCGGTATCAATCCAATATGTTGTGACAGTCGTTTGTACTCCTTCTTGTTGCGCTTGAAGTGCTTCTTTGTTCCACGCTTCATACCGCAGAAGATATTCTCGACATTCTCTCGCTCATCAAGATAGTTGCCCTCTATCACCATGAAGTTCTCATCGTGCGCAATAACCTGCGAATCGATAGGATTGTAGGCACTGCGACAAAACGAAAGATAGTAAATGGCATCCAGGAAATTGGTCTTGCCCACACCGTTATGACCGATGAGACAATTGATCTTGGGCGACAATTCCAAATTGGCAGCCTTGATGTTCTTGTAATTAATTATCGAGATATTCTTTAAAATCATACGTATTATGCCACTATTGAACTGCAAAGTTAGCAGAAAAAGCGCAAAAAACGAAAAAAGTAGGCTAGAAATTTCAATAT
>ERZ1026868.631-NODE-631-length-21001-cov-4.996706_pt1 | contig 21001 bp, 27 predicted proteins | sample MGYA00380164_ERZ1026868 | MGnify/ENA primary metagenome ERZ1026868 (study PRJEB33269, sample SAMEA4719800) | human gut metagenome | biome: human-associated habitat; feature: organic feature; material: feces | place: Cameroon | collected 2013-10 ... | reverse complement strand
CCACAACCCCTGGCTGATTACCTGGGGAGACGCAAAAGGACTTGAGCACGACGCGAAGGAGCTGCGGCAGATCGAGGACGACGTGGCAGGATTCTACGCCGAGCGCAGCGGACAGGCCGAGGAAATGATCCGGCAGTGGATGGACGAGGAGACCTGGTTCAAGGCCGAGGACGCGGTCAAATACGGCTTTGCGGACGAGGTAATCCGCGCCGCCCCCAGGCAGAACGAACCGGAGGCGCTCATGTCGTGCGCGCGCATGATGTACCGCCACATGCCCGAGATGGCGCGCACTGAGGAAGTCAGCAACGGGGAAGACCCGGCTGAAAATATTATCGACGAGACGGAGAGGGAGGAAAAGCAGATGGACATGAAGGAACTGACGATGGAGCAGCTTGAGACCGGCGCGCCGGAGCTGTACGCGAACATTTGCGCCAAAGGAGCGCAGATGGAACGCGAGCGCCTGAGCGAGATTGACGAGCTGACCCCGCCCGGCTATGAGGAGCTGGCGGCCCAGGCGAAGGAAAGCGGCGAGAGCGCCTACGCCTATCACAAGCGCGTCATCAAGGCGCAGAAGGAAAAGGCGGCGGAATACCTGAAGGCGCGCGCGAAGGAAACCGAACCCGCACTGAAGGTGCCCGGCAGCGCGAGCGACGAGGTGGAAACCGAAGAGGCCGCGATGAAGGCGTATGCGAAGGAAATGGCTGAACTGGCCATGAACGCGGGCCCGAACAACGGCATGTACTAAGAGAGGGGGACAACAACATGGCAACTCTTTACGGCAAGATCGGTCAGAATGACCCTGCCTACCTGCTGGCCGACCCGATCGGCGCGGAGAAAATCGGCGTGAGCCTGAAGCCCGGCGTGGGCACGATCAAGAGGGGCACGGTGATTTACCGCAACTCGAGCAACCTGTATGAGGCGGCGGCTGCGGCGAACATCATTGCGACCAATTACCTTGCGGTGCTGGACGAGGAAGTGACCAGCGCGACCGGCGAGACCATCGCCCCCGTGGCGTCTGCGTATCGCAAGGGCAACCTGATTGCGGGCAAGGTAATTATCTCGACGGGCACGGCGGTGACGGCGGCGCAGGAGATCATCCTGCGCGGACAGGGCATTGTGCTGTCCCAGATGGACGCGACCGCGCCCGAACTGGACAACGAGGTCACGGCCACCGGTGGCGGCGGCGGCGGAACCTGACGGACGAGAGCACGAGATAAAAAAGGAGTGAAGGAATATGGCACTTGATATTTATTCTACCGCGGCGATGCTTCAGGCGATTGAACTCATGCCGCGCGAGTACAGCTTCCTGTACGACACCTTCTGCGCCGATCAGGGCGTTGTGGAGGACACCAAGGCGATCTACGACTTCAAAAAGGGCACGCGTCAGATGGCACCCATCGTACACAAGAACACCGGCGGCGTGCTGATGGAGCGCAGCGGCTATGAGACCCGCGAGATCGGCTTTTGCACCATCGCGCCGGAGCGCCTGGTTGACCTGGCCGACCTGGACAAGCGCATGTTCGGCGAGAAGATCATGGGCGCGCTGACCCCCGAGCAGCGCAGCAAGAAGATTTTGGCCAAAGACCTGACCGAGATGCGCGCGGCCATTCAGCGCCGCCGCGAGTGGATGGCGCGGCAGGTACTCCTGACCGGTAAGCTGGAGGTATTCCAGTACGTCAACGAGGGCCGCGAAAAGAAGGCGAGCCTGTATGCCGACTACGGCTTTACCAACAAGTTCACGCCTGATACCAACTGGGATCAGACCGGCGCGAAGATCGACGACGACATGCGCGCCATCTACGACATGGTGTACGAGGGCCTGGGCAACATGGAGCTGATCGTCATGGCTCCAGACGTGGCCAACACCCTGCTGTCCAACAGCGCATTTATGAAGACCATGGACACCCTAAACGCCGACATGGGCGAAATCCGCACCAAGTATCGCGGCCAGGGCGTGCGCTTCATCGGCCGCAACTCGGACGGCGTGGAGATGTACTCCTTCGCGGGCAAGTTCATCGACGACGACGGCCAGACCAAGCCCTTCCTGCCCGCCGGTACGCTCATTGCGGGTGGACGCGGCGTGCTCAAGGCGCTGCACGGCCCGGTCACTCAGCTTGAGGGCAGCGGCCAGAGCGCCCGCCACGTGACCTACGTCAAGAAAGAAGTGCCCAAGCGCCTTGCCTCGGAAGAGGGCGATGCGATCAAGAACCGCATCAAGAGCTGCCCCACCATCATCCCGTTCAACGTAGACGCGTGGGTCGTGGCCGACGTGACCTGATCAGACGACGCACCGGGGCGGCAGACGCCGCCCCGGACGGCGGGAAGGAGGAAACCATGTATTATACGGCAATCCAATACGTTCGCGTGGGCAAGAGGGTCTACACGCCCGGAGAAATCATCACGGACGAGATGACAAGAGAGACGACGGAAAGGCTGGTGCGCAAGGGCGCGATCTGGGGCGACGTGGAAACGCTGCTCAGCAATGTGCCTGAGCCGCCGCAGGAGGCCGCAGGAGCGCCTGAAGAGCCTGAGGCGACTGAGTATCAGGCGGAGGACGACGACGAGGCACAGAGCCTCCTGATGGGCGATCTGGTGAAGAAGACGGAGAGGAGGAAGCGCAGATGAGAATCAAGATGCTTGCGACCGGCCAGACCCGCGAGGAAAACGACAGCTACGCCATGCGCCTGATCGAGCAGGGCAAGGCGGTGGCGGTGCGCCTGCTTGGGGAGAACAAGCCGAAGGAGCGCCCGCATGGCGCTTAAGGACGAAATCCTGAAGGACGTGCACCGGGTATTTATGAACGGCGACCACTTTATGAGCGAACACCTGTACAACGGGAAGAAAATCCAGTGCGTGGTGGACGAAGAAGAAGCGGTCAAGCGAAAGAACAACAACGTGGTGGACGTATCCTGGGACAACAACAGCCGCGAGATACTGATCTACACGCCGGTTGACACCTTCCCTGACCGGATACCGATGCCGAACCTTCAGGTGATCTTCGACAAGCGGCAGATGCGCATCCTTCAGGTCAACGAGGACATGGGCATGTACACAATCCTGCTGGCAACGAACGAAGCGCGGACGATGTAGCGAGGGGGCGGAGGGATGAGAACCAGACAGCGCCTTTTGGGGCTGAAGGCATTCATTGAGCAGCAAATCTGCAAAGGCCGCGAGATGAAAGCGCCCGCCGACAACTACGACGTGACGAAGGTCGTGATGCAGGAGCCGAGGTGCTTTCTGGCCTGGGCGCCGCTGCGGGAAGAAAACGCCGCGTGGACGGAAGACCAGCTCAACGTGTGCCCGGGCATTATCGTGATGCCCATGCAGAGCAACGCGCAGCTCGTGGAAGAAAAGCGATTCGACCGGTACAACTCGATCCACCGCGGGCAGGAAATGGGACAAACGCTGGGCGTGCAAATCCTGTTCTCGGTGTATGAGCCGGGCATCCGCCTGCCGGGCGTGATGGACGAGGGAGAAGAGGGACGCGTGGAGCCGGAAAGGATACTGGACGGCACGCAGGAGGGCCTGTTCACCCTGACCGACTGGATGGACGAACTGATGGAGGCGTTTCTGCGCGAGAGGCACATCCCGGGGACGGACATGTTCCTCGACAAAACGACGATGACCTACAGCCTGTACAACAACTCGGACGGCGTGGTGGACAAGCGTCCGATCTATTACGGCTATCTGACCGCGCAGTTCTACGGGTACGCGGAGAGCAACGGCGTGAACGGCACAATCGACGGCATGCTCAACTGAGCATGCAATACAACTCAACAATGACGTATGGAGGGAAAGCGAATGAGCGATTATCTGCACGGAGCCTATGGCCAGATCACCGAATCGGGCAGCAAGGTATCCAGCAAGAGCAAGAGCGCGTTTGTGTACGTGGGCACTGCGCCCGTGCACAACGTGGAGGGCGGGAGCAAGAACGTGAACGTGCCGGTGCTGGTGAGCGGCATCGGTGAGGCGATGGCCAAGTTCGGTTATTCGGACGACTGGGACAAGTACACCCTGTGCGAGGCCATGCACGTGCACATGGAAGAGTACGGCGTGGGGCCGCTGGTGCTGATTAACGTGCTCGACCCGTCGGTGCACAAAGTGGCGGAGCAGGGCACCAAGTCCCTGACCCCCAGCAAGGGCCGCGTGGTCATCACGGACGCGCAGGACATCATCATCGACACGCTGGAAGTGACCGGCAAGACCAAGGGCACCGATTACAGCGTCAGCTACGACCGCAACAAAAAGACACTGACCCTGATTGAGGTCACGAGCGGCAGCCTGGGCACCTCGGCGCTTGCGATCAAGTACAACAGCGTGGACGCCTCGGCGGTGGACGCGGACGACGTGATCGGCGCGAGCGACGGCGAGGGCACGAACACCGGCCTGTACGCGATCAAGAACGTGTATCAGATGACCGGCTACATTCCGAGCTTCCTGCTGGCGCCCGGCTTCAGCGGCACGACCACCGTCAACACGGCTATGTGCGACGTGGCAAAGAAGATCAACGGCCACTGGGACGCGTGGGTGCTGTCCGACCTGCCGCTGGTCAACGGCGAGAGCCAGGCCATTACCCTGTCGGGCGCGGCCACCTACAAGACGGCGCAGGGCTACAACAGGGATAACGAGAAGGTCTACTTCCCGATGGGCGACGGCGTGAACGGAGAGAAGTATCACCTGTCCGTACTGGCGGCGGGCAGTCTGAACAAGCTACTGCTTGCCAATGACGGCGTGCCGTACATGACGGACTCCAACACCGAATGCCCGCTGATCGGCAATATCTGGATGGGCGCGAGCAATACCGGCAAGCTCTACGACGACCAGATGATCAACGATAACCTGAACAAGAACGGCATTGCCTCGGCGGCCTACGTGGGCGGCAGGTTCGCGCTGTGGGGCGCGCACTGCGCCGACTACACGCCCTCGAACGCGGGCGAGGTCAACATTGCCGACACCAACCGGATGATGATGTACTACCTGTCCAACGACTTCCAGCATCGCCGCGCGCGCGACGTGGACAAGCCGCTGACCGCGAATGACCTCAAGAGCATGGTCTCCGAAGAGCAGGCGAGACTGGACGCGCTGGTGAAGATCGGCGCGCTGGTCAAGGGCGAGGTGTTCATCAACGCCGAGAAGATCCCGAAGAGCGACGTGTTCACCGGCGACTACGTGCTGACATTCCGCATCAGCACCACGCCGCTTGCCAAGAGCCTGACCGCCGATGTGGTCTGGACGAACGACGGCTACGCGACCTACTTTGACCTGTAAGGAGGGCACATAACATGCCGAGCAAGGTATACAACAACGTAGAGGATTATCGCCTGATTGACAACGGGCGAGCGGTGGAGGACGTGCAGAACGTGAGCCTGCCCACGATCACGCGCACCTCGACCTCGATTGACGCGGCGGGCATGGTCGCGGCGGTGGACGTGCCCAGCAGCTATCACGTGGACGCGATGGACTTTTCCGTCGCCCACAACAACGGCGTAAACTGCCAGCAGCTCTCCGCGCCCGGACAGCACACGATGGAGTTCCGCATCGCGAGACAGCGCTACAACGTGATTCTGGGCGATTTCGAGTACGAGAGCGTCAAGTACCGCGTGGTGGGCGTGCACAAGTCCACCGACCAGGGCAGCGTCGAGCGCGGCAACCCGCTGGGCAGTACCGAGAATTACAGCGTGCTGCGCTTCGAGAAGGAGGTCGGCGGCGAGGTCGTGACCCTGATCGACGCGCGTACCGGCGACAATCGCTCCAACGGAGTAGACTACGCAAGCCCCGTGCAAAGCCTGCTGAACTGACGACATGAACGGCCCATATAGGACGAAAAAGAAAGCGAGGAAAGAAAAATGAGCGAGAAGAAGGACATCAAGGAAATCAAGAAGACGGCGGACGAGCTGGCGGCGCAGCTTGAGAAGGGCGAGATGAAGCTGCTGACCCCGATTCGCGGCGGCGGCAAGGACATCGACGCGCTGAAGTATGACTTCACCAAGCTGACCGCGTGGGAGTACGCGGAGGCGCTGGACAGCGACGCGGCGGCGAAGGACGCCTTCAAGATGACCAAGAAGCAGGGTATCGCGCTGTTCGCGGCGGCGGTGGCGAAGGAAATGCCCGAGCTGGATGCGCGCGACGTAAAGGAACGGCTGGGCATTAAGGACGGCGTGCAGGCGGTGAACCTTGCGACGGTTTTTTTCGTCAGCGCCCAGCGGGCAGAACACTAGAGCAGGCGATAGAGATTGCCATGGTGGCGCATACGTCCGCCGTGGAGATACTGAACCTGCCGATTGGCCGGTTTGACCGGCTGCTTGAGGCGGCAATCACGGTCGTCTCGAAGAACAAAAATCAATAAGGGGTGGGCGCGTGTGAACATCTACTACAAGGGGACGGACATCACCGACGACTGCGACGTGGTTGCATGCAGGCACACGGACACGGTCGGGCAGTGCGACTTCCTGGAAATGGAGATGGAGCACGCGCCCGTTTGGGATCAGTGGAACCCAGAAGCGGACGACGAAATCCGCATTGAGAAGGACGGATACTCGACCGGCAAGCTCTACCTTGCGGGCGTGCTGCCTGAAGAGGGGCGATACCGGCTGTGGGCGGCGAGCATGCCGCTTGCGGCGCGGGCGAGGAAGTACGAGAGCTTTGAGAAGAAGACGCTCTCGCAGATCATGAACGCCTGTGCGGCGGGCTGCGGAATGACCGCGAAGCTGTACGGCCTGTCCGGCGCGGCGAAATACGAATACCTGGTGCGGGACAACGAGACCGCCCCCGCGTTTATCTCAAGGATTTTGGAACGCGAGGGCGCATATCTCAAGGCGCTTGACGGCGCGGTGGTGGGAATCACGCTGCAGTACTGCAGCAGCCTGAAGCCGGTCTGCGAGATCACGATCGAGCAGGACGCGCAGGGCGTGGATTATCAGAGGCGGGACGAAAAGCGCCTGAGCGGGATTGACGTGGCGACGATCTACGCCAGCGGGAGCGCGACGGACGGCGAGGGCAAGGGCGGGCGCATACTGCTCTGCTCCCTCCCGGCACGGGAAAACGACGAGGCCAGGCGGTGGGCGAAGGGCCTCTTGACCTGCAAAAACGCCTTATGCGAGACGCTGGCAATCGAGATGGAGTTTCACCCGGGCATGACGGCCATGAGCCGCGTGACGGTCAACACGGACGGCAGGATGGCCGGAGACTGGGTTATTAAAACGGCGGAGCATGAGTTTATCCGCAAGACGACGCGCGTTGAGATGGTACGCGTGCCGGGAAGCGTGGGGTGAGGGCATGGAGGACTACGGCGCGAAGGTCGAGCTGGGCAAGCTCAAGGAAAAGAAGGGCAAGAAATGGCGCGTGGAATCGTACTCGCGCAAGGGGATTATTACGCCGCCCTTGACCGTGCTGCCCCTTGAGACGGCGATCACGGACGCGTATCAGGCGGGAGACAAGGTTTTCTACGCGATGGCGGGCGACGGCACGGGCGTTGTGCTGTGCAAGGTGGACGAAAGCTGAAGGAGGTGAGGACGGATGGCGGGTAACAGCAAGAGGCAGAAACTCGAAACGGAAATCGTACTGACTGGACAAATTGCAAACTCGGCCAAGCAGCTGTCGGCATGGCTGGATACCATGGGCAACAAGGCGCTGAGCCTGGGCAGCCAGTACATGAAGATCGGCGAAAAGCTGCTGGAAACCACGAAGCTGTACGCGGACTTTGACGACGCGATGCGCGCCACGCAGGGCAAGCTGGTGACGGCGAGCACGCAGGACATGGCGAAGCTCGAAGAGCAGGTGCGCTCGTGGGCAGAGACGACGCGCTTTGGCGCGGTGGAAACCGCGAACGCCGTGAAGGAGGCCGCGTCCTCGGGCTGGGAGCTGACGGAAATCTATGAGGGCATACCGACCGTCATGACGCTGGCGGCGACGGCGGGCATGGACTTGACCGACGCAACCGAATACCTCAACAGCGCGCTGGCCGGACTGAACATGGACATGTCCGAGAGCGCGACGCTGGTTGACCAGTGGGTCATGGCGTCGAACCGCTCCCGCGCATCGGTGCAGGACATGGGCGAGGCGATGCAGCGCCTGGGCAGCCTGATGACGTTCACCGAATCGAGCGACGAGGTGCTGACGCTGCTGTCCGTGATGGCCGAGTACGGCACGAAGGGCGCGGAGGCGGGCACGCTGCTGAGAAACGTCATGCTGCGCCTGATTGCCCCGACAAAGAAGGCGGCGGAAACGCTCGACATGCTGGACGCGAGCGAGGAAGAGCTGGCGGAGCTGGGCGAAATGGACGTCGCTGCGGCGGCAAAGGCGATGGACACGCTGGGCCTGAGCGTGTTCGACGCGGAGGGCAACCTGAAGAGCATCATCCAGGTGATCTCCGAACTGCGGAGCGCCACGGCGGGCATGACCGAGGAAGAGATGTACCCGATGCTTGCGGCCATCTTCCCGACGAGAACGCTGCGCGGCATTATGGACTTGCTGCGCACGAGCGACGAGGAGTACGCCGCGATTCAGGAGCGCATCCGGTCGAGCAGCGGATACGCGAGCGAGATTGCTGAGCTTCAGGAGGGCGGCATCGGCGGCTCGATCAGAAACATGAAGAGCGCTTTTGAAGAACTGAAGCTGACCGTCGGCGAGGCGATGAACCCGCAGATCATGAAGGTGACGGACGCGCTGACGGAGCTGATTCGACACATCAGCGACCTGCCGGAGAGCACGTGGGACTTTATCGGGAATATCTTTGCAACGATCGTCAAGGCGGGGCCGGTGCTTATCGGCGTTGGAACGACGCTGAAGCTGGCGAGCAAGCTGCTCACACCGACCGGCGCGATTGCCACGACGGCGACGCTGCTACTCTCCCTGATTACGCTGTTTGACCAGCAGGCGGAAGAGCGCAGGCAGAAGAACCTTGACAACCTGTTCGGCACGGCGACGCTGGACGTGGCCGAGATGCGGCAGGAGATTGATAAGAGCACCGGCGCAATCACGGAACAGGGTCAGGCGCTGGATGCGCTCAAGGACGACATCCAGCAAAACCTTACGGACGCGGCGGCACTCTACGAGCAGTTTACCGGAAAAGTGACGCAATACTCGATCACCGGACAAAGCCTCACGAAGGAACAGCAGGATGAGCTGATACAGCTCGGACAAAACCTGAGCAGCCTGGTCGGGCAGGGCATCGAGCAGGGTGAACTGTACCATCTGAACATGCTGGACGCACTTTTTGGGAACGACACAGACGACCCAACGTACAGAAAGGCGTTTTCGGCAGGCGTACTCACGTCTTCGGAATACTACAACAATCTGAAGAGCGAGTACGAGCAGCTGGGTACAGACCTGTTTGAGCAAATCAAAAAAGGCATCGAAACCGGGGATTTTTCGGGCGCTGAAGAAGTCGCGAAGAAAATGATCGAATACGAGGCCGAGGTCGCGCGGATGGTTGCGGACGCGAACGCAGAAGCAGCACTGTACAAAGCGGGAAGAGTGGATATACAATCTCTCGGCCAATTTCTGGAAGAAAACAAGACGGCTGAGGAAGAACAGATTGCGGCGATGAAGGAAAACATCGCATCGCAGTACGGCGCGGACGCAGCCGCGATCAACGCGCTGCTGGAAGATGCCGACACGGAAGCCGAAAAGCAGAGACTTCTTCAGCAGAAAAAAGATATCGAAGCAGGATACAACAAAAAACAAGACGAGGAAACAGCTAGAATCCATGAACTATATTCCGGTTTAAACACAACGGCGATTGATTCGGCATTCGAAAGCACAGGTCTGGAGGAGGCTTGGAAACTATTCAAAGAACTGTTTAATGAGTATCCAGACATGACAGCAAAAGACGCCGCAGATTATAACAAATGGCTGCTTAGTGATGCCTTCACGAATGCGGGAATCGAAAATAGTCTGGCGCTTATGAAAACATTTAATGAGTATGACGGAAAAACACTGACGGACATACTTGAGAATGGCGGATATAAGAACATGGCCGAAATCATGAGAAATATCGCCGCACTCAGCACACAAATTGATCCGGATGTGTATAGAGAATACCTGCACGCAGCAACGTCACCGAACACAGTATCGAAAAACGGTGTGACAATTACTACACCCAAAAAAAACACGATATTCACGGACAAGCAGCTTGAAAACATAGAGAAACTGGGAACAAATGACGCGCAGACGTATATGAGCAAAGTACAGGAAACGCTCGACCAGACACCGGCAACGCCGGACTTTGCAAATGCTGCCGAGCTTCAGACGCAGGCGGCGGGGGATGCGCAGACATATGTGAGCCAGGCGCAGGCAGAGCTGGACAAGAATCCGGTCAAACTCCATGTAAATATGGTGCCGGGAAAGAGCTACAGCATAAACTACGACGGCTACAGTTACAGGGGTTCCGGCTCAGGCTCACAATCGGGAACTGTCAAAAACGCAGTCAGCAAACTGTTCAGCAACCTTTTTTATGCGGACGGCGGGCGCGCGGACACGGCCTCGATATTCGGCGAGGCGGGGCCTGAATGGGCGATTCCTGAGCAGCACACGGCGCGGACGGCCAGCCTGCTTGAGGCGGCGGCGAAGGCCAGCGGCTTTGGCAGCCTGGGCCTGACGGCGGGCGGTTCGTCCTCCGGCCCGGCGACGATCATCTATTCGCCGGTCATCAACGCGCAGGACGCGCGAGGCGTGGACGGGGCGCTGAGAGAGGACAAAAAGCGGCTGGAAAAGTGGTGGAACGAGCGCGCGGCGCGCGCGGAAGCGGAGGCGTTCGGATGACGATTCAGGGATACTATACATGCCTCGCGGGGGACACATTCGACATGGTGGCGCGGGTAATACTGGGCGATGAAAAATACGCGCGCGAATTGATGATGGCGAACCTGCCCTACTGCGGGACGGCGGTGTTTACCGGCGGCGAGGTGCTGAAGGTGCCTGAGGTTGACCGGGCGAAGGAGAACACCGCCTACTACAGCGAGACCGCGCCGTGGAAGGAGACTTGAGAAGATGCAGATCGGGAGCTGGGGCAACCACACGTTTGAGGTCAATCCTGCGCTGATACGCAGCTTTACCGGCCTGACCATACGCGGGGGCGCGGAGGTGGACGAGAAAACCTCGAACAACCAGAAATACGTGCAGCGCAAGGCGGGAAACGCGCATGAGCTGACGGTGACGGTGATACTGAGCGCATACCTGGGATGCGACGTGCGTGAAGAGGCAATGGCATTTATCGAAGACGCACGCAACTGCGAGGAAGGGTACTTTTACATTGCGGGGAAAAAGCTGCTGCCAGAAACGCTGATGCTGACCGAGGCGCAGGTGAGCGAGGTGCAGCTCTCGCCCAGCGGCGAAATGGTGCACGCGCAGGTGCAGCTCACCATGAAGCAATCGGACAAGGGCGACGCGAAGGGCAGCGGGAGCGCCACACAGGGCAAGGGAAACAAAAAGGGAACCGGCAATACGGGCACAAAGGCAGAGCAAAAAGAAAACGCGAAAGACGTCATGAAGGGCAAACTCAAAAGCGTGCAGGAGATCATCAAAAAGGCATGGCGCTTGAGCGGAACCGCAAAAACAACGCTCAGCGCCGGGCGAACGCTGCTATCGACGAAGGCTTACTCGGACGTTTAAGGAGGGGCTATGCATGGCGAGATACGAGATCACGAATGAGCAGAAGCCCATTGAGTTTGAGGGGCTGGGCGAGGTGAAGCGCATCGTTCAGAACTGCAAGAACCTGCTGATGACGCGCCTTGGCGAGGTGCCGTTCGACCGGCTGAGGGGATTTAACTGGGCGCTGTTCGACCTGCCTGCAGAAGAATTCAGGACGCGCCTGCTGCCAGAGGTGGACAGGGTGCTGTTGTGGGAGCCGAGGGCGGAGGCGGTGGACGCGGAGTTTTGGCTCAACGAGAAGATGGAGACGGTGATACGGGTCATCGTTGAGGTGGAGGAGGGATAAGGCATGCCGGACTACATGAGCGTGGACGCGGACGAAATGTGGGAGCAGATTATGACGGCCTACGTGGAGGCGGGCGGCGACATACTGTACCCGGGCGACGAGAAGGAAATGGTGCTGCGCGTGCTGCAAAGCATGCTGCTCAACGAGGCGGCGAAAACCGAATCGGCCATTAAGATGACGACGCTGCGCTACGCCGAGGGCGACTATCTGGACGTGGTGGGCGAGAACGCGCACTGCGAGCGGATTCAGGCGGCGAAGGCGACCGGCAGGGTGAAGATCACGATGAGCGCGACCGGCCAGAGCGAGGTGATTCCCGCCGGGTCGAGGATGACTGCGGACGGCCTGATGTACTTTGTGACGGACGAGGCGGTAACGGCGAGCGGCTTTGCGCAGACGGCCATTGTGGGCATCACCTGCGAGACGGCGGGCGAGGCGGGAAACAACCTGACGGCGGGGACGATGATGCAGTTTGCGGACAGTTTCACGGCGGTGCAGAGCGTAGAAATCTACACGGCGACCTCGGGCGGCAACGATCAGGAGGACGACGAGACCTACCGGGAGCGCATTCGCCTGTACGGCATGGCCAACGTGACGACCGGCCCGGCGGAGCGCTATGAGGCGGCGGCGAAGGCGGTGTCGGCAGACATTATCGACGTGAGCGCGCTGAAGATTGCGGACGGGCAGGTGGGCGTATACCTGCTGCTGGACGATGACGCGGACGCGACGGCGCTGATTGCGGCGGTGAAGACGGCGCTGTCCGACCGGACGGAGAGGCCGCTGACTGACCTTGTGACGGTGGCGGCGGCGGACAAAAACGAGTACACGCTGAAGGTCAACTACTCGATCAGCCAGACCGCGACGGGCGATGTATCCGGGCGCATACTGGCGGCGGTGGCGGCGTACACGCAGTGGCAGGACTTCACGCTGGGCAGAGCCTTTGACCCGGACTATCTGGTGTCGCTGCTGTATCAGGCGGGCGCGGCGAGGATTTCCTTCGCGACAGGTAGCACGTATAACGGCGGGACGGTGCAGTACACGGCGGTGGACAAGGACACGCGCAGCAAGGGCACGATACAGCTCATACAGGCAGAGGAGGACTAAGCCATGTCGGACGCAATGAGACTGGCTCCCAGATACCTGCTGGCCGACAGAAACGGCTACGCCCTTATCAAGGCGATTGCGGCGGCGGACGACTACATGGCGGGCAAGATCGACGCGGCGATGGAGGCGCTCTACGACGTGGAGAAAATGCCTGAATGGCGGCTGGACGAGCGGGCGTGGGAAATGAACCTGGAATGGTACGACTACACGGCGGACGTGGAGAGCAAGCGCGACCAGATACGCGGCGCGCGGGACTACTTCGACCGCCTGGGCACACCCTATGCCGTCGAGCGGGCGATTGCCGACGTGTGGGGCGAAGGCCGGGTAGAGGAATGGTTCGACAGCGGTGCGCAGCCGTATCACTTCAGCGTGTATACGTCCAACACGGGCGCGCTGCTGGCAAACAGAAAGAAGTTCCTGAAAATTTTGAACGAAGTAAAAAACGTCCGGAGCGTATTGGACAACATCGTGTACTACGGCGTGGAGGGCAAGGCGAACGGCTACGCGATGGCAAAATACCTGGGCGCGGAGATCAGCATTGGGGCGACGGCCTACAACAGGGAGGGATAAGACATGTGGAGCGGAGCGGTAACGAACGTAGGCGTGGCGCTGCTGAAGAAGTGGGCGACGGGCGGCACGCTGACCATCACGAAGGCGCAGAGCGGTTCGGGATTCGTGAATACGAGCCAGCTTGCGGCGCAGGCGGCGCTGACCAACCCGGTGCAGACGCTGACGATTACGGGCTATCAGACGGGCGATACGGGCGTGACCTATCGGGTGCAGATATTGGCGCACACGGTGGAGTACACGCTTCGGCAGATCGGTATCTTCGCGAAGCTGGACGCGGGCGCGGAAACGCTGATTGCGATTTTCGAGGACGAGACCGGACTGACCATCCCGTCGAGCGCGGATGTGTCCGACTTCGTGTTCTCGTTCAGCGCGACGGTGCAGATGGCAAATACGGGGAGCCTGACGGTGAACATGGACACAAGCGCGCTTGTGAGCCGGAGCGAGATGGAGGCGTATGTGGCCGAGGCGCTGGCGGGCGTGGACATTTCCGCCATGGACGAGCATATCGCGAACAAGCAGAACCCGCACGAGGTGACCTATTCGCAGACGGGCGCGGCGGCGGCGCAGCACTATCACGGCAACCTGACGCCGGACGGCAAGGTCGGCTCGGCGAGCGGACAGGTCGTGCGCACCGGAACGGGCGGCGCGGTCACGGCGGGAACGGTCGGCGCCCTGCGGCAGGAAATGGGCCTGGGCGATGACACCGGCGCGCTGCCTGTAAAAAACGGCGGCACACGTGCGACCACACCGGAGCAGGCGAGAATCAACCTGGAAATCACGCCGGAAAACATCGGGGCGGCGGCAGAAACGCATACCCATGAAATGGGAGATGTGATAGGGCTGGTTGCTGCGATCAATGACACGGCCCCGGCCAATCACACGCAGGCGGCGAGCACGATCACGGCGGGCACACTGGCGGGAAAGGTGCAGGCGAACCAGACAGCCATGGCCGGAACCGGCGCGCAGGTACGCGACATCGTGCTGACCACGACAGACCCGGGCGCGGGAACCACCAGCACGTATCCGAACGGGACGGTGATCTGCGTCTATGAGTAAGGCACTCTATACGTCGATAAACGGCGCGGCGCGCAAGTGCAGGAAAATGTACACCGTGCAGGACGGCACGACCCGAAAGATCAAGAAGGGCTATTGCGTGGTGGGCGGCGTGACGCACAAGTTCTTCGGCGGGGAGCTGAGGTACTATGGAACTGCAACGCCGTTTGATTCAGGAAGATGCTATAACGAAGCTGCATCAAATGGCACACATGCTCTGTTTGCAGGCGGAAGGGCGGGAACTGGTGGCAGTTTTACGGGCACTGTATATGCATACGACAAAAATCTAAGCAAAATCAACACTGGCGGGATGACGGAAGCGAAGATCGAAATGGGGGCGGCGAGAGCAGGGGCTTACGCGGTGTTCGCTGGTGGGAGAGATAGTTCGTCACGGTTGTTCAAGATTGAAGCATTTGGCGAGGGACTGACCGCGACAACAGTTGCAAACGGGTTGGACAAGCGTACAACACTGCTGGGAGGCGCAAGTACAGATACGCATGCTATTTTTGCAGGCGGACTGGATTCGAATAGTGATCCACTGAATACTGTGACGGCGTGCTCAAACACGTTGACACTCAGCAAATTGACCAACCTGACAACAGCATCGGGTCGTATAGAGGGGACGACGGTAGGCGATTACGCAATATTCGGTGGCGGATTTATAAAATACACTTATAGCTATCTCGTGCAAGATGTAGTGGCATATAGCAATGCACTCACAAAAGTATCTGCACAAAGCCTTTCGGAGGGGAAATACGATCATGCGGTAGCAACTGTCGGCGAATATGCACTATTTGCAGGAGGCCATGTCATATCAACCCCATCCTATACGGCGAAAGCGGAGATATACGACGCGTCACTGACGAAACTGAACCCGATAACTCTTTCCGTTGCACGAGATGAGCTGAAAGGAGTTGGGATGGGCGAATATGTGGTTTTCGGCGGAGGATATACAAGCAGCCACGAAACCAGTGCGACGGTTGACGCATACGACAAGTCGCTGACGAGAGTAACCGTGGATGATTTTAGTGTGGCGAGAAAGTATTTTGCGGCGACATCCGTCGGCGAATACGCGCTATTTGGAGGAGGGGTCACATCAGGAAGCACGGCGATCACAACCGTAGACGTTTACACAGTGGACTAAAAAAAGGAGGAATAGATCATGAAACGGTATGCTCTTTGGAACAAGCAGGATCAGGTGATTACCCCGGTGGGCGAGGTGCTGACGGCGGCGCAGTGGATTGCGAGATACCCGGTGGCGGGCATTGCCAGCATCAAGGTGGTGTGCGCGGCGGGCGAGATCAACGGCGCGTTTTTCGGCACGCTGGGGCAAATGAAGCTGAACTATGAGAACATGGGCGCGGACTTCAGCGCGTGCGTGACGGATGAGGACGTGCTGCAGGTGATCGAGAACTTTGAGGATGCTGCAAATGCACGCTCGACCGAACCGAGCACGGATGAGCGAACCGCTGCCGCCCTTGAGACCATTGCGGCGGGAACCGGCAAGGAAACGACCAGCGCGGTAGACGCGCTTCTGGGGGAGGATGAATGAGCATGGATAAGGTGTACAAGGCAAAGCAGCTTCGCAGAGCGCTTCAGATGTTTTTGACCAGTCTGACCGACGAGAGCCAGATGATGGAGGTGGCGGACGTGTATCCGGCCTATAAGGTCGATCACACCTACAAGACCGGCGATGTGTTCCGATACGGCCTGAATGAAGACAACGAGACGCAGCTCTATCAGGTGCTTCAGGCGCATACCAGCGCCAGCCAGTGGACGCCTGACACAGCGACGTCCCTGTACAAGAAGATCGGCGTGACCGGAGACGGCACGCGAATCTGGACACAGCCCCTTGGCGCGACGGACGCCTACAACAAGGACGATGTGGTAAGCCATAACGGGAAGCTCTGGAAAAGCACGGTGGACGCAAACGTCTGGGAGCCGGGCGTGTACGGGTGGACGGAGGTAACCTGATATGATTACGATCAAAGCGGCCTTTACGGACAGGGACACGACATTGGGCCTGCTGGGGCGCGTGGGCGAGAACGGCACGCGGCAGATCGAGTTCGACTGCGCGGAGATACTGACCGAATACCCGGCGGCGGTGATCGTGTGCGCGGTCAGGAGGCCGGGAGAGGCGAGCGCCTACGCGGCGGAGCTGACGGCGGAGGGGACGAACCGGATACTGCTCCTGCGCAGCGTGGAGATGGCGAAGAGCGGCGTGCTGAAGATCGAGCTGAGCGCGCTGGACGGCGAGGACGTGCGAAGGAGCACGGTGTTCACGGGCGGCGTGGCGAGCGGCCTGCTGGGCGATGAGCCGGACGACGCGACCGAGGACACGCTTCTGCGCCTGGAAAAAGCCGTACTCAAGGCCGAAGAAGCGCTGGCCGAGGCGAAGAAGCTGCTGGATGGCGCGGGCGACGTGAAGCCGCAGGTGCAGGCCGACTGGAACCAGAACGACCCCACGGCGACGGACTACGTGAAGAACAGGCCGATGTACGTGGAAGAGGTGAAGACGTACAAGGAGCTGGACAGCTTTACGCCGACGAGCGACTGGGCGTACACCGGATTCTCGATAAACGCCTGGCCAGTTGACGGCGTGGACATGCAGGTGGAGGGCGAGGAAACGAAATACCACCTGGACTACTCGTTCAGTGAGGGGTACACGTACTACGAGTGCGCGGAGCCGCAAATCAAAATGTCTCAGTTCGCGACGGATGACGCAGCAAATTACACCTGCGACACGGCGCTGTACGGCAAAAAGCTGACATTTTATGGAAATGAGACGGCAAAGGTATACCATGAGCTGAACGCGACACTTGGCGGCAGTTCTTACGTAAAGCGAGAACTGGATGATTTGTTGAAAAAGTTCCAAATGCTAACGTATAGAACAAACATAAGCGAGCTGAATTACAGCGACGCGACGGATGGCCTGATATTGGCGAACAGATCAGCGGGCGGAAGCGGATTTTATAAAATCAGTATAGGAGCAGACGAGAAACTACAGGTGAATAAAATCAAGTAGCGATCACTGCCGGGAGACCGGCGTGAAATAAACTGGGGAGGTATGGAGCATGGGCAAGATTGCGGACATCAGCAAGCACCAGGGCAAGGTGGACTGGGAGCAGGCGGCGAAGGAGCTTGATCTGGCGATACTGCGCGCGTCCTATGGCGTGCAGAGCGTGGACGAAAGGTATCACGAGAACGTGGAGGGATGCCTGAAATACGGCGTGCCCTTCGGCGCGTATCACTTCGTGTACGCGGGCAACGCGGAGAAGGCGCGGCAGGAGGCGCGGTCGTTCGTGAAAACCGCGCGGGCCGAGGCGAAGGAACCGGCCTTTTGGATTGCGGATATCGAATACGACGCGCAGGACAGGGACACGACCGACCCGATCTGCGCGGCCTTCCTGGACGAGCTGAGGAAGCAGGGGTGCAAAAAGATCGGCCTGTACATCAACACGAGGTACAAATATTTGAAGCAGGCGACGATCGACATGTGCGACGTCATGTGGATACCGCACTGGGGCAAAAACGACGGAAACGTGCCGGGCGATTCGGCGAAGCCCAAGTACCCGCACGACATCTGGCAGTACACCAGCTACGGGACGCTCGCGGGCGTGGAGGGACGAGTAGACCTGAACATGCTGACCGGCACGAAGCCGCTTGAGTACTTCACGGGCGCGCAGGAAGAGCCTGAGCAGCCCGCTGAGGACGAGGAAAAGGCGGTGCTGTATCTGGTAACCCTGGGCGCGTACACGAGCGAGGACAAGGCGCAGGAGGCCGCAGAAAAGGCGCGCGCCCTTGGCCTGAACGCGGAGGTCATGGGCGTGTATGGAAGCCCTGAGGACGCAGAGGACGCGGTGGAGGCGGTGGAGATTGCGCCCTCGACCTGGAACGTGCGCAAAGGCCCGGGCACGGAGTATGGCATTATCGGCGTGGCGCGCGAGGGCGAGGTGTACGAGAAGGACGAGGAAGCGAGCACGGAGGACTGGGTGTGCATACTGTACGGCGGCGCGAAAGGTTACATCAGCGCGAAGGGAGTTGTGGACAAATGAATGAAGAACAGCTGATCGCACTGCGCGAGGAAATGGCCGCGAACAACAAGGAGCACGAGGCGTTTAACCGGAGGCTGAAGGAGCATGACCAGAAGCTCGGCCAGCTCAACGAACTGACGGTCGCCATCAGCCGCCTGACGGACGCGAATGTGAACAATACGAAGGTGCTTGAGCAGGTGAAGACGTCGGTGCAGCGCCTCGACACACGCCTGGCGAGCATTGAAAAGGAGCCGGGCGAGAAATGGAAGAAGGTCACGTTTGAGATCGTGAAGTACGTTGTGCTGGCGGCGGTCGGCGTGGCGGCGGGGGATTTTATCAAGGGGTAGATATCAAAGAAATTTGGACGACTGAAAGGAGAAATAGATGAATGAAATTTTGGCGGTAAAGGGCGACGAACGTTTCCCGATTGATGGAAGAGAATTACACTTGAAACTGGAAATAGAGACGAGATACAACGACTGGTTTTCAAGAATGTGTGAATACGGATTTGCGGAAGGAACAGACTACGAGACGGTACTCAAAAATGAGTACCGTGCGGATGGAGCACGAATGCCGCAGAAATCCAAAAATCACATGCTATCTTTGTCGATGGCAAAGGAAATCTGCATGATCCAGCGCACGGAGATCGGACGATCAATCCGAAAGTACTTGATCGAGATCGAAAACGCATGGAATAGCCCGGAACAGATCATGAGCAGGGCTTTGAAGATTGCAGATAAAACAATCGAACAGTTAAAAGGGAAAGTAATGTGCCTGGAGGCAGACAACAGCCGGTTGACGGTGGAAAAGCAGATCATGCAGCCCAAGGCGGATTACTTTGACGACCTGGTGGATCGCAATCTGCTGACCGGCATTCGCGAGACGGCAAAGCAGCTCGGCGTGAAGGAAAAAGAGTTTGTCGCCTTTATGATCGCGAAGAAGTACCTGTACCGCGACAAGAAGGGCAAGCTGATGCCGTGCGCGGAGAAGAACAACGGGCTGTTCGAGCTGAAGGAATGCCTGAACGAGAAGACCGAATGGGCGGGCACGCAGACCATGTTCACGCCCAAGGGCAGAGAGACCTTTCGCCTTCTGACGGAGGGCATGAGAAAATAAAGGAGGAAGAGACACATGGACAACAAGATCGACTGGAAGAGGAAGCTGACGAGCAGGAAGTTCTGGATGGCGGTGATCGGATTCATCGGCCCGCTGCTGATTGCGTTCGGCCTGAGCGAGGAGCAGAGCGCGCAGGTGACAAGCCTGATTATGGCGGGCGCGACGGTGATTGCCTACCTGATCGCCGAGGGCATGACCGACGCGGCGGGCGTGGAGGGCAGCAAGGCGACCGAATACCTGCCTGACGCGGGCACTTACGACGAGACCGACCCCACGCAGGGCGGTGAGTGAGATGAGGGGGCATCCGTTCCGGGGAGCGACGAGGGCGCAAATGCGGGCGCGCATTGACGACGCAATGCTTTCCGACCTGGACAGGCGGATTGCAAACGCGTGCTTTGTGGAGTGCTGCCAATCCGACGTGGAAGCGGGCGTGGCGGCGGGATGCGACCGGAGAACCGTGAAGCGGCACCTGCCGGGGATTATCGAGGTGCTGATGATCAGGGAGTGAAAAGGGCGGGGAAACCCGCCTTTTTCATTTGACAAAAGAAACTGAATGCGGTATAATAGATATGGTATTGCTGGTGCGCGATGCGACGGATGCGCCCAGAGGCCCGGGTTGGAAGCGCCCGGGCTTTTTTTGAATCATGCGAGAGGGAGGGAGAAAGATGGAGATCAACGAGATCGTGAGCAGGGTTGAGGTATACGGACTGCGGGAATCGGTCGCCGCGTCGAAATACCCGATGGCGGTTGACACGGGGGCGTGCACGACGCGCGTCACGGACAACACAAAGGCGCTCGCGTCGGCGGCGCCCGGAACCGGGCACGACCAGTTTTTGACGGGGGTCATCGTGCAATTCGACCTGACGTTTTCCCTGAAGGCGTGGACAGAGGCGCAGAGGTATCACTTCCTGGACTTTGTATCGAGCCAGAGCACGATGCACCGGATTGCGAAGTTTGACCTGGACAAACAGTACATGCCATATACCGACCCGCGCATGATAGAGATCATGAAGGAAAAGGTCGCGGACTATAACGCGGAGCCTACGCCTGAAAACTACCTGAGGATACTGTATTCCAACCCGGCGGGATTCCGCCTGACCGCGCGCATGACGACGAATTACAGGCAGCTAAAGACGATTTACAGGCAGCGCAGGACGCACAGACTGCCCGAGTGGCGCGTGCTGTGCGAGTG
>ERZ1026868.628-NODE-628-length-21156-cov-4.041041_pt1 | contig 21156 bp, 15 predicted proteins | sample MGYA00380164_ERZ1026868 | MGnify/ENA primary metagenome ERZ1026868 (study PRJEB33269, sample SAMEA4719800) | human gut metagenome | biome: human-associated habitat; feature: organic feature; material: feces | place: Cameroon | collected 2013-10 ... | reverse complement strand
CAGTATACTCAGCCTATTGACGTCGGAAATGCAACAAGCGCTCTCAACAAGATCATTCAGGGTGTCGACTCCGAGGCAACTCTTGACTCCGTTGTAGGCGGATTCCTCGGTATAGGCGATAAGGAAATGGATATTGAAAAGGGCGGCAGCGCAGCCGAGCAGATTGAATATCACGGCGAGAACTATGCTCTTCAGGCAACCGCTCTTCAGGCAGGCGACCTCAAGAATCTTAAGGTTGACGGCAACACCTACACCTTTGAGATTGAAAACGCAAGCTCTCCGCAGCATGACAAGAGCACGGCTATGTCAAGGTTTACAAACGACTTCCTCACTCAGGATGAAATCTCCAGTGAGATCAAAGGCTTTATAAGCGCTGCAAACGTAAACTCCGCTGCAATTGAGTATTCAAACATAAAGGCCACCGTTGTTATCGAGGACGGCACTCTCAAGGAATTCAAATATTCCTATGACGGCAACGTAGCCGAGCTCAACATAAAGGTTGCCATAGTAAGCGTTAACGGCAAGGGTGCAATGCACGTAGATGCAGCTTACACAGGCTTCGCTTATTGATAAGAATTCGGTATTTACCGAATGATGAAAAATAAAATCACTTCTTTATAAATGAAAGGGAGAGAAATCAATGGCTAAAAAACAAAAGGTTGAACTTACCCCCGAAGAAAAGGCAGCTAAAAAGCTCAGACATTCAAACGGTTGGGTACGTTTCTGGGCAATAGTAGTAGCTCTTGCTCTTACGGCAGGCATTTACGGACTTGCAAGCAAAACCGCAGGCAAGGAGACGGCAGCAACGGGTACGGCAACTGCTTCGGGCTCATCAACAGGCTCATCTAGCTCTTCGTCGGGCTCATCATCGGGTTCTTCATCGAGCTCTTCATCGGGCGCTTCCGCTTCTTCTTCGAGCAGCGCGTCGGCTTCTGCCGGTGACAGCAGCGGTGCGGCAGCGGCAGCTTCATCAGGCGTAGACGCAGCAGCGGCAGCCGAGGCTATAAACGCAGCTACCGCTAAGGCAGTTGCAGCAGGCTATCATTGGACAAGAACAGCTGAGTATACCGAGCCCGTTGACGTTGGTAATGCTACCAGCGCTCTTAACAAGATTATTCAGGGCATCGATTCCGAGGCTGACCTTAACTCCGTTGTCGGCGGATTCATCGGCATCGGCGACAAGGAAATGGATATCGAAAAGGGCGGCAGCGCAGCCGAGCAGATTGACTATCACGGCGAGAATTATGCTCTTCAGGCTACTTCTCTTCAGGCAAGCGACCTTAAAAACCTTAAGGTTGACGGCAACACCTACACCTTTGAGGTTGAGAACGCAAGCTCTCCGCAGACTGATAAGTCAACAGCTATGTCAAGACTTACAAACGACATTCTTACTCAGGATCAGGTTTCTACCGAGATTAAGAACTTTGTAAGCGCTGCAAACGTAAACTCCGCTGCAATTGAGTATTCAAACATTAAGGCTACCGTTGTTATCGAGGACGGCACTCTCAAGGAATTCAAATATTCCTATGATGGTAAGGTAACAGACCTTAGCATCAAGATTGCAATAGTCAGCGTTAACGGTAAGGGCGCAATGCACGTTGAGGGTGCTTACACCAATTTCGCTTATTGATAAACGCACTCCCTTAACCGAATAAAAAACAAAGAGCTGTAAATTTAATTTACAGCTCTTTTTGTATGGCATCGGCCGAATTTTCAAACGGCAAACACATTTTGCTTTTACGGATTTACAACGTTTATCGGATTGCCCGAAACAAACGCCTCAATGTTGCTTTTGAATATTCCCATAAGTCTCTCGCGCGTTTCAAATGCCGCCCACGCTATGTGCGGCGTGATAAAGCAGTTTTTCGCCGTGAGCAACGGATTGTCTTTTGCCGGCGGCTCGGTTGACAGCACGTCCACTCCCGCGCCTGCGATTTTTCCCGAATTCAGCGCGTCGGCAAGAGCGTTTTCATCAACAACCGGTCCGCGTGAGGTGTTTATGATAAACGCTGTTTTTTTGCACTTGCTCAGAAAATCGGCGTTTACGGTTTTTTCCGTCTCTTTTGTGAGAGGACAATGGAACGTAATAATATCGGCGTTTTCCGCAAGATCATCGAGGTTCTTTGCCCATCTGAAATTCTTGCGTGCGCTCTGGTCGGTAACGTGACCCGACAATGCTATAATGTTCATTTTATAAGCCTCGGCTATGTCGGCTACGGCTCCGCCGATTTTTCCGAAGCCGACTATGCCTATCGTTTTGCCGGAAAGCTCGGTAAGCGGCTTTTTCCAAAAGCAAAAGTCGGGGCAATTTGACCATTCGCCGTTTTTTACCGCGTCCGAATGCAGGGCAACGCCTACGGCAAGCTCCGAAATAAATGCAAATACGAGCTGCGCCACGCCCATAGTGGAATAAGCCGGTATATTTGAAACCGGTATGCCCTTTTCTTTTAGATACGCGCAGTCCACCACGTTGTAGCCCGTCGACAGGAGCGCGACGAATTTCACGTTTTGCATTTTGTCTATCTCGGCTCTTGTGAGCGGAGTTTTATTTGTTACGACTATGTCTGCGTCGTGTGTTCGTTCAACGATTTTTTCGCGCGGTGTGCGGTCGAAAATCTCGACCTCGCCGTATTTTTTCAGAAAATCCCAGCTCAAATCGCCCGGATTTGTCGTCTTGCCGTCAAGAATAACTGTCTTCATATAAAAAACCGCCTTTCGGTAAAGCTTTGCTTTTGAGCTAATTGTAACACAACCTCAAAGGATTTTACACCTAAAAGGCAAAAATTACTTCATATTTTCATATTTTGTTTGACCTTACCAATAATATGATATAAAATTATATATAATCTATTACTATGCCCTGCAATAATAATTTTTGGGTGGTACCGATTTGACCGACAGAGAACTTACGCGAAGAAAGCTCCTGAATATTTTAGCATGTGTGCTGCTGATTTTGGCAGTCGCACTTTTAGTGTTGACTTTTCTTATGCAGATAAACGATGTTTCGTCGGCATATGACGAAGTGCTCGAGCGTCTTGCGGAGTTTGAGGCGGCCGTTGCTTCAATTCCGAGCAAGTGGCTCGTGATTCTCGTGATTTTCCTTATATACATAGGCAAAGTGCTTATTCCCCTGCCGATAACCGCGGTCTGTGTTATAGCCGGTATGGTATTCCCCACGCCGATAGCCGTGGCTGTGAATTTTGCCGGTATGACATTGCTTATGACGATAAAGTTTTATTGGGGCAAGCATCTCGGCGGCGGAACAATACACAAGATTCTCACAAGATACGATAATGTTCGCCGTATGATGGAATCGGGTAAAAGAAGCACCGATTGGATTTTGGTGCTTTTCAGGCTAGTGCCGTACTTCCCGATAAATTCCATAAGTCAGCTCTACGGGGCACTTGAATACGACTATTGGAAGTTTATTTTGCTGTCACTTTTGGGATTCACGCCTAAAATTATTTCTTACAGCATGATAGGTCGTCACGTTTATAACCCGTTTTCACTCGCGTTTATGCTGCCGATTGTGATTATCTTCACCATCTCCGGTGTTTCCATACTCGCGGTCAATAAATTTATAGATATAGTAGTTAATAATAAAAACAAAAAGACTGCCGAAACTTTTTCGACAGGAAAGGATGAAAAATGAAAATGGCAACTCCCGAAACCCTTAAAAAAGAAATTCTCTCTGCATCTCTCGATGAAAGGCTTAAAAAAGCCTATGTCACCGAGGAAAATGTAAAAGAGCAGTATGACAGGTACATAAATCTTATAAACGAATTTGAGGCTCTTTTCGGAAAGAACAGAGATGTTCGTCTTTTCTCCGCTCCCGGCAGAACCGAAGTCGGCGGAAACCACACCGACCACAACCACGGCAGAGTGCTTGCGGCGGGAATCAACCTTGACGCAATAGCCGCGGCTTCAAAAAATGACGAAAACATTGTAAGAGTTAAATCCGAGGGCTATTCCATGGACGTTGTTGACGCTGCGGACCTCTCGGTAAACCCCAACGAAATGGGACATTCACCAGCTCTCGTGCGCGGTGTCCTTGCAGGCTTTAAGAAATACGGCTATAAGATAGGCGGCTTTGACGCCACTACCGCATCAAGGGTTATTGCGGGCTCGGGACTCTCGTCATCTGCCGCATATGAAGTTCTTGTCGGCACTATGGTAAACTATCTTTACAACGACGGCATGGTTGACGCGGTCACAATAGCCAAAATAGCACAGTATGCCGAGAACGAATATTTCGGCAAGCCATGCGGACTTATGGACCAGATGGCGTGCTCCGTCGGCGGCTTCGTAACAATAGATTTCAACGACCCGAAAAATCCCGTGATAGAAGAGGTTGACTTTGACTTTGCCAAGTGCGGCCACTCGCTTTGCATTGTCGATACAAAGGGCAGCCACTCCGACCTCACCGACGAATACGCTGCTATCAGAACCGAAATGGAGAGCGTAGCCGAATTTTTCGGCAAAAAGGTTCTTCGCGAGGTAAGCGAAGAGGAATTTAAATCAAAAATAAGAGAATTGCGCACGGCAGTAGGCGACAGAGCAATACTTCGCGCTATGCATTTCTATGCCGACAACGCAAGAGTGTTAAAGGAGGTTGACGCTCTTCGCGGCGGAGATTTCGAGACCTTCAAGAAGTATATTCTCGAGAGCGGCGCATCATCATACAAATATAATCAGAACGTATTTTCCGTAAAACAGCCGTCCGTTCAGCCCGTATCTCTCGCTCTCGCTGTTTCCGAGAGCATCTTAAAGGGACGCGGCGCATGGCGTGTTCACGGCGGCGGATTTGCCGGCACAATTCAGGCTTTCGTCCCGAACGACCTTTTAAAGGATTACAAGAGCATAATGGAGAGCATTTTCGGCGAGGGAACATGCTATGTGCTCTACATTCGCCCGGTAGGCGGCACCGAAATCTGATTTTCGCCGCCTCCCCTAAAAGGCTCAAGAGCGACGATTATAATTCAAAATTTCGATAAGATTACAGCATTTGCATTTAGCGTTTTACACGTTGACAAATTGTCCGAAAGGCAGAGAAAAATGGATATAAAAAACATATTAAAAGAGCTGACTTCGGCTGTCGGTGTATCCGGAAAGGAAACCGACGCGGTTTTAACGGCGCAAAGGCTTTTGTCCGAATTCGGCAAAACGCGCGAGGACGTTCTTCATTCCGCAATATGCGAAATCGAGGGAGACAGGGCAGGGCATATCCTGCTCGACGCTCATATAGACCGTATAGGTCTTATCGTAACCTCCGTCACCGACGAGGGGTTTTTGCACGTTGCCGCCTGCGGCGGCGTTGACCGTCGCACGTTGAACGGTCAAGAGGTGACCGTTTACGGCAGAGAGCCGGTATTCGGAGTTATAGCAAGCACTCCGCCGCACCTTGCAAGCGGTGACAACGAGCGGAAGGCGACGGAAATCGATGATATCCTTATTGATATAGGCGCAAAAAATAAGCAGTCGGCGGAAAAGCTCGTTTCCCCGGGAGACAGAGCGGTTGTCAATTCCTCTTTCCTCTCGCTCTGCGGCGACAGCGTGTCCTGCGGGGCACTTGACGACCGTTCGGGAATTGCCGTGCTTCTTCGCGCACTTGAGCTTATTAAGGGTAAGCCGCACAAAAAAGTTACCGTTGTGTGTTCCTCTCGCGAGGAGACGAGCGGCGGCGGAGCAAAAGCCGCAGCATTTAATTCGGATGCCGACGAGATAATTGCGGTTGACGTCAGCTTTGCAAAGACTCCGGACAGCAAGGCGGAGGAATGCGGAATACTCGGCAAGGGCCCCATGATAGGTATTTCACCGTCGCTTTCATACGAATTCGGCGAGGAGCTTGTGCGCGTTGCCGAGAAAAACGACATTCCGTATCAGCTTGAGGTTATGGGCGGCAGAACCGGCACTAATTTGGACGGTATGACCACGGAGCGCGGCGGAATTAAGAGCGCGCTTATATCAATACCACAAAAATATATGCACACCGGAATAGAGGTTGTGTCCGTTACGGATATTGAGCTTTGCGCAAGGCTCATTGCCGCATACATTCTCGGAGGTGATTTAAATGCTTAACGAGCTTTGTAATTTAAACGGCATTTCCGGCAGGGAGCACGCCGTAAGAGATTATATAATTTCGCATTTGCCGTCGGACGCGGAATATCGCATAGATCCGCTCGGCAGTCTCATAGTTTATAAAAAGGGCAAAGCCGAGCCGAAAAATAAAGTTATGCTCGACGCGCATATGGACGAGGTCGGCTTCATAATAACTTATATAACGGAGGACGGGTACCTGAAGTTCACCACGGTCGGCGGAATTGACGAGCGCGTTATTTTCGGCAGAGCGGTAAAGGTGGGCAAGGAGCTTATCCCCGGCGTTATAGGCGGCAAGGCTATACATCAGACGACCTCCGAGGAGAGAGGTAAATTGCCGTCCGTTGAGGATATGTATATCGATATCGGCGCGAGTTCAAAAAAAGAGGCCTTGTCTCACGTTTCACTCGGCGACGCAGTGTATTTTGACTCGTGCTACCGCGAATTCGGCGACGGCTTTATCAAGGCGAAGGCCATTGACGACCGCGTCGGCTGTGAAATTTTATTAAGACTTATAAATTCCGATTTGCCGTATTCGGCGACCTTCTGTTTCTCGGTTCAAGAGGAAATAGGCACTCGCGGAGCGGCTGCTGCGGCTTATTCGGTTGCTCCCGATTTCGCAATAGTCGTTGAGGGCACTACGGCGGCGGACATTTCGGGCGTTCCCGACGAAAAAAAAGTCTGCCGTTTGGGCGGCGGTGCCGTTGTCAGCTTTATGGACAGGGGAACCGTCTATGACAGCGAGCTCTATAAAAAGGCGTTTGAAATCGCCGAAAAGAACGGCATCGGGTGTCAGACCAAAACCGTTGTGGCAGGCGGCAACAACGCTTCCGCAATACACAAGGCGGCAGGCGGCATAAAAACTCTTGCCGTATCTGTTCCGTGCAGATACATTCACTCGGGCAGCTCGGTTGCGAAAAAAGAGGATATAGAGAGCACGTTTGAGCTTGTAAAAGCACTTTTTGCGGAGCTGTCGCAGTGCTGAAATCGATTGACGGACCGACAGAGGCAGCCATTGTTACGGACGGTGAATTTAAAGACTGTCTTGCGGTAAAGTATATTTTATTTGCCGCTTTTCGGCTGTCGCTCGGAGAGGCGTGGCTTCAAACGGACTGCGGCGGCAGAGTGACGGCTGTGCTTTTAAATAAAAACGACGGAACGATAATTTGCCCGTCAAGCTCCGCCGATTTACGGGAGCTTTCGGAGTTTGCCTCTTTTTTCGGCGAATATATATTTTTGCCCCGGGAACGATTGCGCGGACGCAAAAGCCGTTCTTATGGAGCTCTCCGAATTACCGCAAAAAGAAACTTGCGCACAGCCGCTTTGCGACATAACCGCGGACGAATACAAGGTGCTGACAGGTAAAACGCCCGATTCGGGCGACATGGCGTATCTCGAATGGCTTTCGAGGACGGGCAGAGGCGTGTTCGGCGGAAGCACAAGGGTTATGTGCATAAGGCGAAACGGCAAAACGGCTTCTCTTGCCGTAGGCGACATAATCGGAAAAGACGCGTATATACGCGACGTTGCGACAAGCGAAAAATATCGAGGCAGAGGCTTTGCCGCGGACTGTGTTATTTCTCTTTCGAGAGAGCTTAAAAAGAGTGCCGATTGCATATTTTTAATGTGTAAGCCGGACAATGCAAAGCTGTATGAAAAATGCGGTTTTCGCAAAAAAGAATACATAATAAGAAAGACTTGAAATGAAAGATTTTTTTGAATTTACAAAAAGAACCGAGGAGGCGTCAAAAAAGGCGCTGACTCTCGCCGAAAAGAAGTTTTCGGAAATAGACGAAATAACCGAATACAATCAGCGCAAGGTGCTCGCGGCGTTTATAAATAATCGTGTCGACGAGACGGATTTCAACTCCACCACCGGCTACGGCTACAACGATAAGGGCAGAGAAAAGCTCGACAAGCTCACCGCTGAGATTTTCGGTGCGGAGGACGGCTTAATAAGAGCCACCACCTTAACCTGCGGAACCCACACAATAGCGACCGCGCTTTACGGCGTACTGAGGCCGGGCGATATAATGCTCAGCGTAACGGGAGTCCCCTACGACACCATACATTCCGTTATAGGTATTGACAAAAGCAGTAAGGGTCACGGCTCACTCGCCGACTTCGGCGTGAAATTCGAATATATCGAGCTTACCGAAAATGATGAGATAGATTATGACGCAATAGAAAAAAGAGTCGGCTGCGGAGACATTAAGATGGTTTATATCCAGCGCTCGCGCGGATATTCGTTGCGCCATTCGATTTCGATTGACGAAATAGAGAAAATCGCGACTCTTACACACCGTGTAAGCCCCGATACGGTTGTTATGACAGACAACTGCTACGGCGAATTTACGGAGAAAAAAGAGCCGTGCGACGTCGGAGTGGATTTGGCGGCAGGCTCGCTTATCAAAAATCCGGGCGGCGCAATAGCTCCCTGCGGCGGCTATATAGTAGGCAGGCATGACCTTGTTGAGGATTGCGCATACAGAATGACCACTCCAGGACTCGGCAGAGAGGTCGGCGCAACACTCGGAACAACGCGCAGCCTTTATATGGGTCTTTTTTCTTCGCCGCACGTAACCGGCGAGGCACTCAAGACCGCGGTATTTGCGGCGGCGCTTTTCGATTTGCTCGGCTTTAAGGTGACTCCGCGTCCCGATGAGACGAGACACGATATTATAGAGGCGATTTGCCTTGAGAATGCCGACAGACTGATAGCCTTTTGTCAGGGAATGCAGAAGGGCGCGCCGGTGGATTCATACGTTTCACCCGTGCCGTGGGATATGCCGGGCTACGACAGCCAGGTTATAATGTCAGCAGGGGCGTTCACGTCCGGTTCTTCCATAGAGCTGTCATCGGACGCACCGCTTCGAGAGCCGTATGCGGTTTGGATGCAGGGCGGAATTAACTTTCACAGCGGAAAGCTCGGCGTTATGCTGGCGGCAGATGAGATAATTAAAAGAGGTCTTTTGGAATAATTTACGGAATAACTTACGGAAAGGTTGATTTTATGGAACTCAGACATCTTAAAAGCGGAACCGACGTCAGAGGCACGGCGGTAAATCCCGACGATCCGAAAAAAATCGATTTGACCGATGAGGCGGTAAAGAGAATTTCCGCAGCGTTTGTCGTATTTCTCGCCGAAAAGCTCGGTAAGAAAGAGGAAGAGCTCGTGATTTCGGTCGGGCATGATTCGAGAATTTCGGCGGAGCGGATAAAATCCGACGTAATCGATGCACTGTCTTTCTTCGGCCTTGAAATCAAGGACTGTGCGCTCGCATCAACCCCGGCTATGTTTATGACAACTAAAATGCTCGGCTGCGACGGAGCTGTTCAGATAACCGCGAGTCACCATCCGTGGGACAGAAACGGGCTTAAATTCTTTACTCCCGACGGAGGACTTTCCGGTGATGAAATAAAGAGTATACTCGAATATGCTGAGGAGCACGAAAGCGGCAGCTGCCCCGAAAGGTTAAATTTGCAGGAGGTCGATTTTATGTCGGTCTACTGCGAGCACCTTTGCAATATGATAAGAAAGGGCGTTAAGTCAGACGATTACGAAAGACCGTTAAAGGGACTGAAAATCGTTGTTGACGCAGGTAACGGAGTAGGCGGATTTTACGCCGAAAAGGTACTCTCCCCCCTCGGAGCGGACACAACCGGCAGCCGCTATTTGGAGCCGGACGGTATGTTCCCGAATCATATCCCGAATCCCGAAAACGAGACGGCGATGAACTCCGTGCGAGAGGCAACTCTCGGCGCGAAAGCCGACCTCGGCGTAATATTTGACACGGACGTTGACCGCGGCGGCTGCGTAAGCTCCGACGGCAGAGAGATAAACAGAAACGCTCTTGTCGCCCTGGCGGCGGTCATTGCGCTCGAAAGCAATCCGGGCGGCACCGTTGTCACCGATTCCGTAACGTCTGCGGGGCTTACCGAGTTTATAGAAAAAACGCTGGGCGGACATCATCTGCGCTTTAAGCGCGGCTATAAGAACGTCATTGACGAGGCGATAAGACTTGAGGAAAACGGTATAAACGCTCCGCTTGCCATAGAGACTTCGGGTCACGCGGCGTTCAGGGAGAATTATTATCTTGACGACGGCGCATATCTCATAACGAAAATAATTATAAAGGCCGCCGATATGAAAAAGCAGGGTAAAAAGCTTTACGACCTCATATCAGAGCTTAAATATCCGGCGGAGGAAAAGGAAATCCGCCTTAAAATAAGCGAGGAGGACTTCAGAGCCGTCGGCGACAGGCTTTTAAAGGAGCTCGCAGATTTTGCCGCAAAGCGCGAGAACTGGCAAATTGCACCCGACAGCCACGAGGGAATCAAAATAATTTTCCCCAAAACCGAGAGCTTCTTTATTTTAAGGCAGAGCGTCCACGACCCGGTAATACCGATAAATTTCGAGAGTGCCCAAAACGGCGGAGTGAAAAAAGCCGCAAACTCGCTCTATGAATTTATAAAAGATTTCGACGGAGTGGACATTTCTCCGCTCAAACAGATTTTATAACCGCGTTAAATATGTACGGAGGTGCTTGTTTACGGTATACGATACTATATGTGAAATTTTGAGCGAGCAGCTTGAAATACCGCTCGACGAAATAACCGCCGAGTCAAAGCTGCGCGATGATTTATCGGCAGACAGCCTTGACCTTATCGACCTCGCTATGACTCTTGAGGACGAATTCAGAAAAGAGGTGCCGGACGAGGCGCTTGAAAAGATGAAAACGGTGGGAGACGTAGTAGCATTCATAGAGGAAGAGTAAGCGGTATATTTTCGTGGGATAGGAAAAAAGCTCGGAGCGGATTAACCGAACCTTAAGCGGCGCGGCTGCGGCGGTTAAGGCTTGCCCGAAGGCGTACGAATGTACTCCGAGGGTGAGGTTGATTCGGAGCAAAGGGTAAGCTTTGCCGCCAAAAAGCAACTGTTTATACAAGGATTTGTCATTTGTTTTTTGCGTTCCGGACATTTTTAACATCCCCCCGTTGACATTCCGAGGCAAAGAATTTATAATCTGTTTATGTATAAAACGGAGGATTTCAAATGGATAAAAAAATAATCGCAGTTATCTGTGCTTCCTTAATCGTAATATCGGCGGTTTTTGCCTCATGCGGAAAAAAGAAGCCGACTATAAACGCCAAGGACGCCACATACGAGGTTGTTACCGACGAAGAGGGCAACACTGTTCTCAATGAGAACGGCGAGATTGAAATATATGTCACCGACGAGGACGGCAAAAAGGTCACGGACGAAAACGGCGAAATCAAAACGGGTGCCGTTCCGTTCCCCGACAAGATAACCGACGGCGTATTTCACGAAACGAAGTATTTTAAAATGGTTTATCCCGACGGCTGGACCGTGGGCAATTCAGGCATAGCCACCTCAAAGAAATACAAGGGGCTCGACGCGCAGGTTATGTATTCCGGCGCGGCGACTGATGACAGCGCAGCGGAAAATGAGGCAAATAACACCGTTTCGCAGTGGAATCAGATTTTGTCGCAGGCAGGCGACGCGGTAACGGGCGTAACCGTTGAGCAGCGTACCGTAACTCTCGAAAAATGCGGAGCCACCGCATACGTAGTCGAGGTCAAAAAGGCGGACGACAAAAACCCGAAAACATATTCCGCATATCAGCTCACCATGGATTTTGTCTGCAACGGCGGGCTTTACCACGTGCAGTGTTTTACCGAGGACGGCAACACCTTTGACGGCAGCCTTGATTTGGCGGCAATGTACGGCGCAAATCTCACAATAAAATAAGAGTTCAAATAAAGAATATTGCATTTGCAAAGCGGTTCACTGGGTATTTGCCTCGGGAGCCGCTTTTTGCCTCCCTTGTAAAGGGAGGTGGGCCTCTAAGGCAAGCCGGAGGGATTTTGTGGGGTTATATGGAATTTAAATAGAAAGCAAATTACTCTTTAATCCCTCAGTCTACTCACTTCGTTCGCAGACAGCTCCCTTTTCAAGGGAGCCTTTTTTGTCGCTCCGCGACATTTCCCCACACCGTGGGGAATCGCCCTATTTGAGGGAGTCTAAAAGCCCTCTGTTTTTACCCGAAAATACCATAAAAATGTTCAAAACCGTGTTCAATACTTGTCAAAAAGTTCAAAACTCGAAAACGTTAACAATTTGTTCATAATTTTACAACAACATTGCCAATTTTGTTTGCCACTTTTGCCCAAAAATAACAATTCTATTTGTTCAATACAGAAAATCAACAAATTTGTGTGAACAATTTATTGACTTTTTTCGTTTAAAACCCTATACTTTAACTAACCATAGGAATGGTGTAATAGGGCGAAGTGCCCCCTTTTTTAAGGGAGCGCTGCCGCACGGCTGATTTACCGTGCAGTTTCCATCCCGTTTTGATACACATCCTACGGTAATATGCTCGGGTGTGTATCATCAGTTTTCCACCGATTCATTTTTACGGAAGTGGAAACGGTGGAAACCGACCGAGTTAACGTGCCGAAATCGGTTTGCTTTCTTGTAAATCAAAGAGCGGTCAGAAGTACAGCGGATTTTGTGCGAGGAATTGTTGCGGGGAGTGCCGCCCGCAGAAAAAATCGGGTACGCATACATGGTTTTAATGTAAATCTTTTTAGGAGGAAAAAACACGTATGAAAAAATCTACCAAATTGTTAAGTGTCATCTTGGCAGTTGTCATGATTTTCTCAACTATGTCCGTAATGGCGTTTGCCGCAAAGACGGAGTATCAGACCTCTGATAACCTTACCGCTCTTGACGCATACAGCCCGGACGGCGCGGTAACAAGACTCTCTACCGAAGAGAGAATGTCGGTTGTATTCGACTTCCTTGATGTTACCCTTGCCGCCGCGAACATAAACATGGGCGAAGTTATTAATACTGCAGGTTTGCGCCTTGTTATCGACCTTCGCTCGGTTAATGCTCTTTGCGGAACCATCGACAGCGCACAGGCTCTTCTTAACAACGGAGCTGTTAAGCTTCTCAGCGGCTTGCTCGGTATAGTTAAAAATGCTAACCTTAAAAACTGGAAGTCGGGCATGACAAGAGAAAAGAACGCTCAGCTTGACATAGTCAACGGTATTGCAACCATTCTTAACGACAACGCAGGTCTTGTTAAAAAGGTTATCAACGACGGCAAACTCGACGTCGGCATTATCGGCAACTTTGTTGATATTTCCGCCGTTAATAAGTACCTCTCGGATCTTCCGGGTATGTTAAAAGGCCTCGTTTATCCGATGTTCGCAAGAGTTGACGATGACATGACGCTCATCAACACTTATTCAACAACAACCGAAAATCCCGACACTCTTGTCAAGAATGTCCTCATCAACGCTATGTCTAAGCCGCAGAGCTATACTTCTTATAAAGAAGACGCTTCCGGCAACTGTATAAGCAATCACATTGCTCTTCCGACAAGCGCTGAAGCAGGCCTTCGCGATTATTATGTTAAGGGCTCAGACTCTAAGGGTGCTTACATCGAGGTATTTGAATATGATACCGCAAAGAAGATGTATGTAGCTCAGGAAGAGAAGTATTATAAGACCGAAGAAACCGATATGGAAGGCAAAGGCACAGGCGTTTATGTTTACGCTAACGCTGCCGGCGAAAACGTAAAATATTACGTTAAGGACAGCTACTTCCTTCCCTCACTTGCCACAAGCGGTAAGGTTTCCGAAATCTTCAACCTTGACAGCAATACTTTTGTTTCGGCTCTCTATCAGATAGCTCCCTATGTATTTAAGGATCTTGCTCCCGTTGTTCTCAACGGCTCCGTTAAGATGCTTCTTGCACAGTGGTTCGGCGCTGAAAAGACCGAGCTCTTCGGCGGCAAGGCTTCAGAGGCCACCGCTGTTCTCGCTAAGCTTCCGTCAGATGTAAAGGCATTCTATTCTAAGGCTGCCGGCACATACAACTGGGAGTGGTCGGACTTCACAATAGGCTCCGACGGCAACGGCTATTATCGCCTTGTCAGCAAAGACGGTCTCACAGAGACCTGGCTCAAGTTTGATATGTCCACCGCTAATTCGTTCGCTAAGCTCATTAACTGGAACTACACCATCTCCGGTGATTTCGTTGACGAGTTTATGCCCACAGCTGCAAACGACGGCTCCGTTACTGCTTCGGCAGCGGGTTATACCACCGTTCTTGCGGCGCTCAACGATTTTGTCGGCAAGGCAATCGACACAATTCTTTCGGATACTGCAAAGGCTGCAATCAATTGGACAAAGGGCGATAATACAAAGCTCATTCCCAATCTTCGCAAGGCTCTTCAGTATGTAGCAGCTTATAACCCCGAGTATCTCTTCGGTACCGGCTATGAGACTGTTTATGCAGGCTACTATGACACAGTTGTAGACAAGTCCGCTTCCAATCAGGATGTTGTTACCGCTCTCGGCGCAATCGGCGTTAAGGCTCTTATGCCTCAGATAATTCTCCCGTCGGCTGCCGAGCTCAAGGGACAGAACGTAACCGCTCTTCTCGCTTGCGTAATTCGTGAGCTTGCAACTCAGTTCGTTCCGACTTACAACTATGACGCACTTATTTATGCCGATTACAACTCGAAGACCCTCGTAAAGGGTAAGGACAGCGGCTATTGGCTCGATGTTATCTTTACCATGGGCACCGACATCGGTATGAAGTATCTCTCCAAGCTTGCCGACCTCGGCTCCGATGATGGCGGCTACCAATTTAAAGCCTCCAAGACTTATAAGCTTGCAGACTTCGAAAAGAACACACGCGCTTGGGAAGACACCATTGACTGGATAATCGACTGGGCTCTTACCTCTGACAACGAGTGGTGCTGGAAGGTACAGAAGCTCATCAACACCGATGGCCTTGACCTCGACCTTGCTACCGCACAGGATCCGTGGGTTAAGCTCGACAAGATTATCCGCGACGTTCTTCCTGTTGAGAAGATAATCAACGAAACCGCTGCTGAAGGTAAGACCTTCCTTGAGACTGTTCTCAGAGAAGACATTATCGACAGACTTCTCAACCTTGACGTAAGCAAGCTCCTCGGTACAAACAGCGTTACGGGCATATTCAATATTCCTGCTAACAGCACTCTCAGAACCGAGGCTATGTATCCCGCAGTATTCAGAATCGTAAGAGAACTCCTTAACAAGGTTCTCGGTAAGGTATGCGGCAACACCGCTCTTATCGCCGATTCTTACAATTCACTTAACGCTATTCTTCAGAAGGGCGCTATTGCAGACCTCGCAGAGAAATTGATTTTAGGTATTGCCTATGCCGTTAAATCAGGCGGTCTTCTTGACGTAGCTCTTCCGTTCGTAAACTTCTTCCTCGGCTGGACTACTAACGCTCAGTCCTATGCTGAGCCTAAGCTTACAATAGATAAGGGTACACTTAACTATGTACAGCTTACAAACGGCCAGATGAATACTACTCTTAAGGTAACAAACGCATCTGCAGGTATGCTCTTAAAGCACGGCGATACATATGATCATCCTTATATGCTCACTCTTAAGTCTGTTACCGTTAACGGCACCGAAATGCTCACAAGCGGCGAAAAGACTCTTTCACCGTATGAGAGCACCGATGTTACTCTTAACACGGCAGTTCCCACAGACAGCCTTGTAAAGGTAACTGCTGTTTACAGCTTCACCTTCAAGGACGGTACTGCTTACGACGGCGACATTACTTCCACTACCTTTGAGTATGCAACCAACGATACAGCCGAGACTGTCGGCTCCCCTTGGTCTAAGGAAGACAGCAAGAAGTCTGGAACCTATACTCTTGTTCATATGAAAGGTGAAACCACCACAGATTACCTTGTAACAAGTGCATCGGCTCTTGCTTCTGCTATTTCAAACATTGCCGTAACCTGGACTAACATGAGAGATACGAATTGTAAATTCACAGCGGGTTCGGTATCCGGTCTTGACGCAAATTACTTTGAGTCATCGGGTCAGGCAGAGGGCCTTGTAAATACGACCTTTATTAAGATGGAGGAGAATAAGTCCGATAATATTGTTACCGTTAACCCGATCAGACTTAAATCCGATGTTGACGCAGAGACGGTTCCCTCGGGTGCCACATATGCTCTCGGTAACAACTCCATAACTGTTTACGGTGAGTATAAGCCCCCGCTGGTCAGCTTGAAGAAAGGCTCACTTTCCATGTCTGCCCCTCTCGGCACTCTCTATTACTACAATGTAACGCCGATTAAATCTCTTGTTGACAGCGAGTTCAAGGCTAACCGCGATTCTTCTAAGTATCCGGCAGAGGCTTGGAACACTTACTGGACAGCTCTTACCGCTGCCGCTAAGCTTGCTTACGGCCCGTTCAAGAAGGCTAACATCGGCAATTACAGTGATGCTAATCTCACTGCAGCCATAACCGCTCTTGAAACCGCCGTTAAGGCTCTTGATGCAGCAAGCACAACACCTGCAAGCGGTTCCGCAACCGTTACACCGGCTCCCATTGAGGCTGCTCTTAAGGCTGCCGGCGACATCAACTATCAGAACTTCGACCTCTATGCTTATTGGGCTTACGAAAAGGCAATGAAAGCCGGCAACGCTATCATTGACGCTTACAAGGGCCCCGTAGCTCCCGAAAAGTACATTGACGGCAGTTCACTTTCAGAGGCTGAAATTACTGCTATTGCCAACAAGGCAAACGCTACATATAAGAGTGCTATCGTAGCTTCCATGAAGGCTCCTTCAATCGAAGCTCAGAACGCTTATATGGATGCCGTAAAGGCTTACAAGGCTCCCAGTTATTCGGAGCTTGAAATCCTTAACAGCGCTAAGAACATTGCTTGGTATGCAAGCTTCCTGAAGGGCGCTGCGGTTAAAACCGAAAAGCAGTTCCTTGCTAAAGAAATTGTTGCGGCTAAGGCTCAGGGCTACAAAGAGGCTGATTACACAGCAGGCTCTTATGCAAGATACACCAAGGCTCTTGCAGCTGCCGAGGCATTAAATGCCAACGCTAAGGCTCTTCAGTCCGAGGTATTCGATGTTAAGTATGAGCTTGAAATCGCTCAGCGCGCTCTTATGCCGAAATCGGCTTCTGCTCTCGAGGCAGGTGCTTACACCGAGCTTGAGGCAGTTATAGCTCAGGCTAAGTCAATATTCACTGACAACAGTGCATATACATTTGACGCATCAAAGGCTGACGGCCTTTCAAAGACCGAAGCTTATGCTAAGCTCGTTTCCGTACTCGGCTATGAGTACACCGATGAGAAGGGCAACACAGCAAACCTTTACAGCGGCTCCGCTGAAAACTATGCTGCAAATGACCGCTTCTATTCAAATGTTGTAGCAGCTCAGATTGACGCTGTTATCACAAACCTCAAGAATGCTATGGCTCCGTTCGTATGCAAGTACGTAGCAGTTCCCACCACGGCGGGTTCAAGTGAGGGCGTTTCCGTAACAGAGAGCGCTTCTCTCATCACCGGCGTAACACCCGGCTCGCTCGCTACTGCCGACGACGTACTCGCAAGAGTAACAGCTAAGGATTCTTCGGCTACAACTCTTAATGTTGCCGCTAACGCTGCAGGCCTCTATGGTACAGGCGCTACCGCAACACTCAGCCTTAAGTCGAGCGGTGCTCCGGTTGCTATCTACACAGTCGTTATCTACGGCGATGTAAACGGCGACGGTGTTGTTGACGGATTCGATGCTTCCTCCATGGACCTCGCAATCAACAACAAAGCTGCTCTCACAGGCGCTTATAAGACTGCAGGCGGCCTTGCTACCGGTAAGGTTGACCTCGCTAACTACGGCCTTGTAGTTGACGCTGCTTACGGCGGAACTGCAATCGCTCAGAAGTAATTTCCTTTAATTACTTAAGTTAAAACCCGGTGGGGGAGGTTTCTCCCCCACAAGGGCGTATGTAATGGGATATTCTTAAAAAAGATTAGAGCATATACTTTAAAAGTGCGGCGGAATAGTTTTGTGAAAAAACGGTACAAAGCTTGTAAGCCCGCGAGGAAATAACTTTATTTGTGATAGCGTAAGGGATATTTTCTTTCGGTGTGCCATTTTTATTCACAAATTATTGACATTGTGCTCTCAAAAGTGTATATTTAATATTGATTAAGAATAGAAGGAGGCAAAAAATGACCAAGGCAAAAAAGGCTATTAGCCTTATTGTATCTGTAGTTATGCTCCTTGGCGTGCTTGCAGTCGGCGTTTTCGCAAATGATAATACCGGTGTCGCAGAAAACGGCACTATCGCTTTATCGTTTGACAAGGCGTCATATAGCGCAGGCGATACGGTCAAGGTTACCGTAAAATTAACCACAGATTATTATGCTGCAACGGTTTCTGTTCCTGTTCAGTATGACAGCAGTGCTGTTAAGTTTGTAAGCGGCACAACCGCTTCAACGCTGTTCGGTGCAGGCGATGCAACAAAGACGGTCGTAAATGATGCTGCTGCGGGCGGCAAGACTTATGTCTATGTCGGCGTATTACCGCAGGCTGCCGGCGGAGCTGTTGCTCAGAAGGCAAACGGCGTCGTACTTTCGACCCTCACCTTTACCGCTTCTAAGGCCATTTCCGATACTGCGGCCGCTTTCGGTGTGCTTAACGATCAGAAAACAATGACCAATCTCGGCGGTAAACTCTATGTAGGTTCCTACAAGACCTCTGATGTAACCTCTACGGTTTATACCACAGGTCAGAAACTTACTTTCCCGGTAATGAAGGCTGCAGCTGCAGCTGATCCGGAACTTCAGCTCTCTGAAACAGGAAAAGCTAACGGTGTTATAATTGATAAGGTTTCAACTTGTGCCGATGGCAACGGTTTCGTTTACGGTGTCGCAACCGATAACGGTGATTCCATTGCTGACGCTTTGCAGACTCCCGCCGGTTCAATTCAGGTAACTGAAAACGAACAGGGCCAGATGAGCACAGGCGCAAAAATCGAGCTTCTTAACGATAGCGGCGAAGTTGTTGAAACTTACTATTTCATCTTCTTCGGTGATATTAACGGCGACGGCTTAATAGATCCTATTGACGTTACACTTGTTGAAGGTGTTGCAAGTTATTCCGATTTCGACTTTTCGGCTGATGATGGCTCGATAACCGGTATAGCTGCTGATGTTAACGGCGACGGCTTAATAGATCCTATAGATGTAACTTATTTAGAGGGCGTTGCGAGTTACTCTGATTTCCCGACTCAGGCAGAGACAGCTGCTGTAGTTGCTGCTGCAAAGGGAATATAAGTTTATAAATTGTTTTATAGGAGGTAAATCAGATGCGCAGAAAAGTGCTTTCTGTTATTATGGCTGTTGTCATGATGATTTCCTGCTTTGCGTTTATGGCGAGTGCTTACACTTATAATCCTACGTTGAAAACCGGCGAGGTTAAAGTCATTGCAACAGCGGATAAAACAACAGTCTCTCCCGGAGATACAGTCAAAATAACGATGACTATTGACCCGGGTTCAAAAACCGGTTTTGGTGCTTTTGCTAACACGATTCTTTATAATGGCGATCAGCTTACTCCCGTTGGTTCCAAAATTACGGAATTCAGAACTTGGGAAGGCGATTGCGCTGCTTCGTTTGCTAACCCCAATGCTGCTGGTAATATGAACTTCAACACTGCTAAGATGCTTAAAGCTCAGATGACAGAGGAAGAGCTTGCTTATTTTAACAAGGGCATAATGATACTGGGTAGTGGTACTTCTGCTGCCAAAAGATGGAATCCGGTAGCCGGCGAAGCTTACTTGTCTTTCAAAATGACTGTTTCCGATTCTGTAAAACCCGGCGATGAAATTTGGGTTGGTGCTCACGGTGCAGCATTTGATAAAAAGATGGCTTTCTTTGCTGAAGGAACATCTCGTATGGATATGTCTGTATATGATTTGACCAATTCAATGGTCAAATTGACAGTTGCAGGTGCTGAGCCGTCTTATGCTGTAGCTAAATATAAGACTCAGGTTAAGTTCACAGGCGATAAGACAACTACTCCGGATGATCTCTTCCAGTTCAGACTTACTTCGGTTATCACAGCTGCTGACTTCGCTGCTATGAACTCAAACGGCAATACAATTAAGAGCGTTGGCTTCATTGCTGCCAACACAGGCGCTGCCGATGCAGATGCTGCTAAGACAGCAGTTGAAAAAGGCACCGCACTTCCGTCAGCTTGGAAGGCTGCTTCTACCGACTATGTAAGTCAGGCAAACGCTTCTTCCGATGCATACTTCGGCGCAATCGTCAAGAATATCTCTCATGCTTCTCAGGCAACTGATATTGACTGCATCGCTTATGTATGCTACAATGACGGTACTGCCGATCATTATGTTTGGTATTCCGCAGCTGTAACTGCTAAAGTTGCTTCAGGATATGATGCTGCTGTTGCTGCTTGGAAAGCTCAGTAATTGAATTTTACCAAGAAACCACAGCGAAACTTTACTATCGGTTCGGCTGTTCAAAACTGAATATTCCGTTCCGACATTAAATTTTATTATTATATCTTGAAAGGAGATTAAATCTCAATGAAACAGGTTTATCAAACACCGGATTTCGATGTTTCTGCATACGAGCTTGATGATATCATCACAATCTCCATAGGCACCGGCCCCGTAGAGGGCGGCGACTCGGGTTGGGTTGAGATCTGACGCTCACGTAGCAATCGATCCGATTTATTAACAATCATAAGCAGAGCAAGGTTCGCCTTGCTCTGTTTTTTTGTGCCCTGTTTTGCATTTTGTGCACCATTCCGTTTCTGTACCCTATTCTGATATCGTGTGCCTATTCTGTTTTTGTACTTAATTTAGGTGCTGTATGCCTATTCTTTTTTTGTGTGTCATATGAGGAGCTTTCCACACACCCCTGCCCGCCCTTTTCACTATTCGTTTTCCACTTCCGTTTTCGTCTTTTTACTTTTCAGCCTCCCTTGCAGAGAGCAAGCCTCGCCAAAGCAGTTTGGAAGCTTTTTGCCTCCCTTGAAAAGGGAGGTGGGTTGCCGAAGGCAAGCCGGAGGGATTTCATAGGAATTTACGGAATTTAAAAAAATGTGCGTGACCTTTAATCCGCTTTTGCCTCCCTTGAAAAGGGAGGTGGGTTGCCGAAGGCAAGCCGGAGGGATTTC
>ERZ1026868.627-NODE-627-length-21162-cov-8.313451_pt1 | contig 21162 bp, 18 predicted proteins | sample MGYA00380164_ERZ1026868 | MGnify/ENA primary metagenome ERZ1026868 (study PRJEB33269, sample SAMEA4719800) | human gut metagenome | biome: human-associated habitat; feature: organic feature; material: feces | place: Cameroon | collected 2013-10 ... | reverse complement strand
CTCCGGAACTTGTCCGGAAGCTTCCTGTGTGGGTTTTTTCACGCTTTTTTGCTCTCAAAAACACACGACGGGGGTTACTCCGGAATCTTCGCAAGCTTGTCCGCAGACAGGTTCAGCTTCACTCCGTTTGCCTTGAGCAGTGTCAGCATCAATGCCATACGCACGAATTTTCCATTCATAACCTGGCGGAAATAGCAGGCACGCGGATCGTCATCGATCTCTACCGAAATCTCATTGACACGCGGAAGCGGATGCAGGATTGCAAGATCCGGCTTTGCATTTCTAAGCTTCTTTCCATCAAGAATATATGTATCCTTCAATCTGACATAATCCGCCTCGTTGAAGAAGCGTTCCTTCTGCACTCTTGTCATATAGAGCACATCGAGTTCGCCCATCACGTCTTCCATTGACTCTACTTCCTCATAAGGAATATTCTTCTCTTCAAGCACTTCAGAGATAATATAATCCGGCACGCGGAGTTCTTTCGGTGCAATCAGGATGAATTTGATGTTCTCATAACGGGACAATGCCTTGATCAGGGAATGTACGGTACGTCCAAACTTCAGATCGCCACACAAACCGATTGTGAAATTATCCAGTCTTCCTTTCTCCCGCAGAATTGTCAGCAGATCTGCCAAGGTCTGTGTCGGATGGTTATGTCCGCCATCACCTGCATTGATGATCGGCACGCTGCTCACCATAGATGCCCGCATCGGAGCACCTTCCTTCGGATGACGCATCGCAATGATATCTGCATAACAGCTGACAACTCTCGTTGTGTCACCTACGCTCTCACCCTTCGTCGCAGACGAAGAATCAGCCGAAGAAAAACCAAGTACATTTCCACCAAGCTCCATCATTGCTGATTCAAAGCTTAGTCTTGTTCTTGTACTTGGTTCAAAAAATAACGTTGCAAGTTTTTTACCCTTACACGCTTCGCTATATGCATCTTTGTCATTGATGATATCCTGCGCAAGCTTCAAAATACCATCAATCTCTTCCACGGTCAGGTCTGTTGAATCGATTACATGTTTCATTTCTTGTTTCCTCCATAATTATTACGCAGATACCAATTGCGCAGAAGCAATCGGTACATCCGCGATATTACGCTGTTTCTCCGGGATTGCGCCCTGTACATTTTCCTGCTGCATCCGGGCATCCGCAATCCTGTTCTGTTCCGGGATTGCGCCCTGTGCATTTTCCTGTTGCATCCGCAATCCTGTTCTGTTTCAAGATGTGTGACCATCCTGCAGATTCTTAAGCTTCCGGACATTGTGCCTCTGAAATATCTCATCAATCGCGAACCGGTCTTCCCGGTTGCAGACGAGAATATACGTTTTGCGGTTTGCCCGGATCTTCAGAACGATCACATTGCTGTCCTCCCCCTGATTTTCCAGGAGGTAGGACCGCATAAATTCCCATTCAATAAATGAACTTCCGACCAGCACGCCTTCCTTCGTAATTCCGCTTTGTATCCGCGTGGAAAGCACGATAAACAGCACAAACATCAACACCGCAGGCACGAACATATAAATCTTAAACCAGACCAACACGACGAGTCCCACAAGTCCAAGGTTTGCATAGATAACCTCGGAGATATTCAGTTTATGATGTAACCGGCTTTTTACCAGTATCCCTGTCTGACGTTTCATAGCAGATATGCATACAAGCACACCTGTGCCAAAACCAAGGAACAACACAAATGCCAGTACCGAAAGCCACACATCCATATATTATACCACTTAGATTCCTTTTATCAATGTATACATGACAGCTTTTTCTGCATGTCTTCTGTTTTCTGCCTGATCCAGGATATGATCCAGATTCTTCATCTCCACTTCCTTCGAAATCTCGAAGCCAACATGCATCGGCATATCGTGGAACACAAGCGCATGACTGCCCTCTAAGAAGTCATCATTCAACTGATATGGCATCATCTTGTCCATAAGCTCCTTCTTCTTATCCTGGTATGCAGGATCATTGAAGAACTCCATGTCAAGCCATGTGTCGGTATAGCAGATATCCATATCCTTCACATACTTCTTCACTTCGTCCATCGGCATGTCCGGATCAAGCTCCACATAGTAGCCTGTCTTCTTTGCTTCCTTGTAGAAATCCGGTCCGCAGGCTGTCTCATTTACAAGCGGAGTCAGTCCGTACAGGGTTCCCTGCTTCATCTTCGAGAAGAATTCAACCAGTGAATTAAATACGTTGTTCTTTGCACCGATGTACAGGAACTTGACATTCAAGCTGCCAAATTTCTCGATAATTGTCAATGCATCAGCCAAAATCTGGCATGGATGGTAAGAATTATCACATCCGTTGATAAACGGTACGGTTACATTGTCTCCGAACAGCTCGACAGTCTCGTTTTTGACGAGACGTGCCATAATGATGTCCACATTCCGGCATACGTATTTGATCTCGGAAACAGGCTCGCCAAGAACAAAGTTACTGTCTCTCCAAAGCTGGTTATAGTAGGTTCCGCCAAGTTCTGTCATACCCGTCGTAAAAGAAAGAAATGTACGGGTACTTGTCTTCTCGAACAATGTGTAAAGCTTCTTACCTTCAAGCGCGTGGCTGTACTTCTCCGGATTCTTCTTCATATCCAGCGCAAGGTCAAGAATCTTCTGCAGCTCTTCCGCCGAGAAATTCTTGAAATTCAACATATTCTTCATGATTTTTATCCTCTTTTCTTATCACAAATGCAAGGCACACGGGCATCGTCCGATATGTATGCCCGCGTCCCGGGATTTACTATATTCGTTCCCGCAGATATCCTACAAATATTTCTTCAGATCATCCACCTTATCGGTCTTCTCCCATGGAAGGTCGATATCGGTTCTTCCGAAATGTCCGTAAGCAGCTGTCTGCTTGTAGATTGGTCTGCGCAGATCAAGCATCTTGATGATACCTGCCGGACGCAGATCGAAGTTCTCGCGGACAATCTCTACGAGCTTGTCATCTGCAAGCTTACCTGTGCCAAATGTATCTACCATGATTGAGGTCGGTCTTGCAACACCGATTGCATAAGACAGCTGGATCTCGCACTTTTCTGCCAATCCTGCTGCCACAATATTCTTCGCTACATAACGAGCGGCATATGCTGCGGAACGGTCTACCTTTGTACAATCCTTTCCTGAAAATGCTCCGCCGCCGTGACGTGCATATCCACCATAAGTGTCTACAATGATCTTACGTCCGGTTACGCCGGAGTCACCGTTTGGTCCACCGATTACAAAACGTCCGGTTGGGTTGATGAAGAACTTCGTCTCGTCATCAATCATATCCTGTGGAAGAACCTGATCAAATACATATTTCTTGATATCCGCATGGATCTGCTCCTGGGATACATTCTCGTCATGCTGGGTAGAAAGCACAACTGCCTCTAATCTGCAAGGCTTTCCGTTCTCGTCATATTCTACGGATACCTGTGTCTTGCCATCCGGTCTTAAATAAGGCAGTGTACCGTTCTTACGAACTTCTGTCAGCTTTCTGGCAAGCTTGTGTGCCAGTGAGATCGGATACGGCATAAGCTCCGGTGTCTCGTTTGTTGCATATCCGAACATCATACCCTGATCGCCGGCACCGATTGCCTCGATCTCCTCGTCTGACATATGATTTTCCTTCGCCTCAAGTGCCTTGTCCACACCCATTGCGATATCGGTTGACTGCTTGTCAAGCGCTACGATGACACCACATGTATCACAGTCAAATCCGTACTTTGCCCGGTCATAACCGATCTCACGGACTGTCTCACGGACGATTGTCTGGATATCAATCTGTGCCTTCGTTGTGATCTCGCCCATAACAAGTACCAGTCCGGTTGTTACGGCTGTCTCACAAGCGACACGGCTCATTGGGTCCTGTGCCAAAAGTGCGTCTAATACGGCATCACTGATCTGGTCACAGATTTTGTCAGGATGTCCTTCGGTTACTGATTCTGAAGTAAATAATAACTTCTCCATTTGTTCCTCCTTTGGAATTCTTGTGTATATTGTGGTTGTCTCTTTATCCGCGGTAATTCATAAAAATAAATCCGGCTGCAAGCAACCGGATTTGAAAGGCGTTATCAAATCTTCTTATTGCTCGACAACTTAATCTAAGTATCGCTCAGGTCGGCACCTTCCGTCTCCGGGGTTGCCGTGGCTTCTTCGTCCCTTATGACTCCACCACTCTGAATAAGAGAGACACGTTTAACATATATCATATATTTCTAATTGTCAATGGTTTTATTTGCTAAATCTGCCGGTTTTCGTCCGGATAGCTCCTGTTTGCCGGTTGTGCTGTTATGCTTTTTGCCACTACGGCGGATCAGCCATGTCACAAATAGCACAAGCAACACCCCAACTGCCGCACCGCAGCTATCGAGCAGCACATCCCTCACCTGTCCGCTGCGTCCGGGCACGAACAACTGATGGAACTCATCGGTCATGGCATACACCGTCGCTGTCGCCCAGGCTGACAGTACCTCACGCTTTCTGCTCCGGTGTCCGGTACACCACGCGCCACACAGCAGCATTGCGAACACTGCATACTCCGTCGCATGTGCCAGCTTCCGAACCGGATGATCGACCTTCTCTGCAAATGTCAGCTGTTCATCCCCGGACCATTCCTCGAAATCCGGATGCACGATCCTGCCAACCTCCATACCGACCGCATAGCTGTCCTCCGTGGATTCTATCCCATTTCTGGCTGAGAAGCAGAATATCACGACCGCGAACATTACCGACAATACAACGAACACAGCCTGACGCTTCGATACACGCCCCTGCTGCGCCCGGCTGATTCTAGATGTGTTTCCTGATTGCATCTGCCAACGCCTTCAACGATTCTGATTCCGTCTCACCCTGCTTCCATGTAACCTTCACATCATCCCCTGCGTGACGTGGAATCACGTGCATATGGAAATGATGCACCGTCTGTCCGGCAACTTCACCATTGTTCTGCACAATATTCAACCCTTCGCAGCCAGTCTCTTCCTGCACGGCCTTCGCAACATGGGTTGCAAGCGAGAATACCTTTCCCGCTGTCTCCTCGTCAAGCTGATAGATATTATCATAATGCTCTTTCGTCAGAATCAGCGCATGTCCCTGATTGGCTGGTGCCAGATCCAGAATCACACGACATTCCGGTGTCTCATATACGGTTGCAGACGGAATCTCACCATTTGCAATCTTACAAAAAATGCAATCATCTTTTTTCATATTGAATGTGCCTCCTGTTTTTCTTTGTACACTAACTGTAAATACATGCTTCCGTTTTGTCAAGTACTACCGTTGTTACTTCCACCTGACAGTACTACGGTCGTACTTACACCCGACAGTACTACGGTCGTACTTACACCTGGTATCCCCGCGTACCATAATCTACGCCCTGTATGCTCTCATTCAGCGTGCCCTTACCATACGTAAGTCCCGCATACACCTGATGCACGTTTCTCATCACCGCACCTTCTGTGTCGATCTCGTGCAAATGTACAAACCCGACACGCAGATGATCCACGATGTGTATGCACCGGTCCAGTTCATCCGGCTGCCGCCGTATCTCCGAGCGCACAAGCTTCCCATAGATAAATCTGAAAATGATAATCACATCTTTGCCAAGCGCATCTTCCCCGGAGAAGCAGTCAATCAACTCCTGCATCGTCCGACGCGCCTGCCCAATCGATTGCAGGTATGCGGTCATATTCTCCGCTTCGTACGCTGCCATCGCATCCATGCCGTATGTATGAAATATATCACATAGCACCAGAATCAGACCGCTGTGGTTCTCCTGACTGATGCGTCGTGTAAATTCCTGTTTTTGTTCCTGTGTCATGGTGATTTCCTCATATTCCTGTCTTATACATATTATTCCATTCCGGTCTGCGCCGCCTACTGCAGCAGCTGTAACAGCGATTCCGGTCTGTCGTTCGCCTTCTGCATCATGGAGATTGCCGCCTGCGACAAAACCTCCTGCTGCGTATATTCTGTCATCTCTTCAGCCATATCCGTGTCCATGATCCGCGAATAAGCCTCCGTGATACTCTCACTTTGCACTTCGAGATTCGAATGCACATCATCCAGCCGGTTCTCATACGCCCCCAGCCGCGATCTCGCATTCGAAACCTTCTTCACAGCCTCGTCGATCACCTGAATCGCCTGACTTGCATACCCATGCGTATACATCACCAGATTATCGACGCCAAGTGCCTCCGCATCCAGCGCCGGTATGTCGATTGCAAGCTGCTCACCTTCATTCGATCCGGTCTGGATCACCATCGTTCCCGCAGACAGCACCTCGATATCGGCAGATACCGTTCCGCCATTATCTTTAACCATATCCGGCGTCACTTCGATTGTCATCGCAAATCCATTCCGGTCGACAACCTCAATCTTATTTCCAAGCGTTGTAAGCGTCGCTGTGGTTGAGAAACCATCATCCGCTGTCACAAGCGATGCTGCACAATCTTCCCCCTGTACAGCTGTACCATCCGCGATTCCAAGCACTGCCGCAAGCTCCGGATTGGTAACGGATATCTCGATCTTCTCTGCCGCGCCATAGCCCTGTGTCTTAAACACTACCGGCGCACCACTGTCAAAGCTCTCCTCCGTCTGACCGTCATTCGACGCAAACACATCAATATTAATCTTCGCCAGGCTCTCCTGCAGCTTGCCATATACATCTACCATCGTCATACCTTCTTCGATTGCGACAGAGAAACCATTGACACTCACCGATCCGGCCTGTTCCTTCGTAATCGTCGCACCCGAATAAGCAAAGCCCGTCGTAAGAACTGCCTGCGCCGCATCCTTTGTCACGTTCAGAGAATATACGCCCGCGCTCACATCCGTGGAAATATAGTCTGCCTTTACACCGATTGTGCTCGACAGCGACCGTCTCGTCATATCGCCGTTCAGCAATGTCTGTCCATTAAATGCGGTTGTATCCGCAATCTGTGAAAGCTCCGCTGCCAGCGAATTAATCTCCTCCTGAATCGAATCACGATCCACCTCATCATTGACATCGTTCGCCGCCTGCACTGCCAGTTCCCGCATACGCCCGAGAATACTGTGCATCTCTTCCATGCCGCCTTCCGCTGTCTGGATCACCGAGATTCCATCGTTCGAATTCAGAGCCGCCCGGTCAAGCCCACGGATCTGTGCACTCATTTTCTTCGAAATCGCAAGTCCCGCCGCATCGTCTGCCGGGCTTGTGATCTTATAGCCGGAAGAAAGTCTTGCCATAGACTTTGCAACCTTGTCATTTGTCTTTGAAAAATGTGTCGTGGCGTTCATCGCCAGCGAATTATAATTTATTCTCATTGTCTGCCTCCTTAAACCCGTTCGTTATGCTTCATCTATCCGAATGTCTGCTTCTTGATGTCTGCTTCCTGATGCCCGCTTCCTATCAAGCATCATGTCCGCGGCACACTATACGTCCGCATCCCGGTTTTACTATGTTATATATCGGTAAGTTTCGCCATAGCCTTAACGAAGAATATTGCCGCCCGACACAGTTTTTGTGTGTCCGCTTCCCCGCTCGCTGCCCGCGCCTCTGCGCGGCTTTCTCCTGTCACGACCGGTGCTTTGCTTTCTTCCCCGCTCACTGCCCGTGCCTCTGCACGGCTTTCTCCAAGCGCAACCGCCGCATCCGCATATTCACTTCCGGCAAGCAGTTCCCGGAATGCATCCGTCCGCCCGGCAAGCCATGTATTCGCCTCCGAAGAACCGCCAAGGATCTCACCCGTGCACGTTCCCGCTTCGTCCATCCGGATCTGCGCCTGCAGCATACCATACGCCCCTGCCTCCATCCGGATCGTGATACCGCGGGCTTCTACTCCGCCCGTCTGCATCGTCAGATTCACCACCTTCATACCCGACTCTGTCTCAACCGGGAGCTGATACTGCCTTCTGTCTGCCATGGCTCCCAATATCCGGAATCCTGCCTGCACGACCTTCATGCCTTGCAGCTGATCCGATGTTATATCTCCTTCTTCTGCCCGGTCATACATCTGCTCTACCATCTGCTGCCGGATATCCGCATACATCTGCGCCAGATCCGCATCTGCTTCAATCTGTTTCAGCAACAGTTCCGATTCAAACGGCAGCGCGATCTCCTCTCCTGCGAGAGACTTTGCCATAGCATCCGTCTCTGCGTCTACTGCGTCTTCCTTCGTATGATCCTGCCAGCCGATCTGCTTCCATATCTGTGATGCAAATGTATAGAAATTCATGGATGGCTGATGATTGATGACTTCTGCTTCCGGATACATCTGCTCACGCACCAATTCCCTCTGTGCAGCTTCTGCTTCCGGTCCTGCCGACATTCCCTGCAGTATATAATCCGCCGCTTCCAGATTCTGTGCGCTCTCTTCGATATCATTTGCCCACAGAAGCTGTTCTGCCTGTGCAAGTGTCGGGAAATCTGAGATTGTCTCCCATGGGTTTTTATATTCTTCCTGCGCAGCTATCGGTTCATTTTGGCTCACATATTCATCGTTCTCTCCCATGCGGATCTGTCCGGTCGGGATACCATCCGCACCAACCCGTCCCGCATATGCACGCGCGATCTGATCATCCATCTTCTCCCCGCGTGTCTGCAGATCCGCAAGCATACCGAGCGAATCATCGACCACAGCCTCCATCCCGGCGGCCTTCCGGCTTCGCATCGCAGTAATCAGATTGCGCACAGTAAGACGGCTGTTGTTCGCAAACAGATACCCGGCTTCCCGGTCGCCGGATTTCTCTAACTGCTTAAACACCCGGTATAACCCGATATATCCTGCGCGTTCCTCGCTGCTGATCTGTCCACGCTTCTCCACGTCACGCAGATACGTCGCAAAATCGTCTGTCTCCTTCACACCTGCTTTGTAATTTTTGTTCCGTAGTGTCTGATTGAGTTCATCGACGGTCATATCAAGCGGGTTGATACCATCCCGGATCATAGACAGCACCGCATTCGGATGGCATGCGGTAAGCATATCATTGACCGCTCTGTCATACTCTATGATCTGTGCGATATTTTCCTCCGTGATTTCCATGCGGTTATACCCGAGAATCTGTACCGCCCGTGTATGTTCCTCATCCACCGGCAGCTCCATATCTGTCAGTATATCTTCGATATTTGAAAATGCTTTGCGGATACTATCTCCCATATCCGCACGCGGGGCTGTACCAAGTGCCTCATACCCGCGCTCCATCGCTGCGAAATCAGCGGAACGCCGGATCGTCTGTGTTGATATATCTGCCACCCCATCCGGCACATTGTTATCGGACATCCGGCGTTGCATATCACCCGCCTGTCCACCGATCTGGTGTTCTTCCTGTACAAGCTTCGCAAATCCATGTACCGTCACCGACTGCAGCGCGTCCGTACCCGCCAACACGCCAAGCCTTGCTGCCGGTGCCGTGCCAATCATCTGCAGATCTGCCTGCATCTGCTGATAGATTGCCTTGTTCTCTTCGGTTGGCGCAACACCCTGCTTCGCAAACATCTCCTGCGTAAGCTGTGCCTCTGCATTTCGCAGCTTCGCCACCACCTGCGCCAGTTCACGGGTATCAATATTGATATCCACGGAGAGCATCCGTACCGCAACACTCTGTGTCATGGAGAGCCGGATCTCCTCTAACTGCCGCAGTGCCGTTACCTCCCGTAGCGTCTGATTCTGTACGTCGGAACCTGCGCTCCTGCCATCCTGTGACCGTGTGCCCTTATCCGCGGTTTCGTCGCATACTCCCACCGGCTGTCCACCGGTCTGTCCATCCCGTACCCCATCATAATGCGCCGCCACCAGCGCAGCGATTGTAAGCGGCCGCTCCGTACGTACTGCCTGTGCCACATCCTCTGCGGTAATCGAAGCTACATCCTGTCTGAGCTTTGCCGCTCTCGTCTCAAGCTCCTGTGTCTGCCGCTTCTCTGCCTGCTGTGACGTCGGCAGTTCACCGATATCCTTCCCGATCTGCGCCTGCATCTGCATATAAGCCCGCACGGAATCCGTCGTGACCGGAATATCATTTGCCAGAAGCAGATTTGCCCCGGCCATACTTGTTTCATCCACGACTAATCCAGCCTGCATGATCACATGTGCGAGCTGCGCCTGCAAGCCGGAATCTGCATTTCCATCTTCACCCGAAGCATACACCGATTGTCCAGCGCTCTGCTGCGGCCTGGATATTGTCTGTTGTGCAGCCTGTTTCGCCGCATATGCGGTGTCTCCTCCGAATTCCTCCACCGCGGCAATCGCTCTTTGTCCACTGTAATGCGCTTTGTAGAGTGTCTCCTGCGTGAGTGGTTGCCGATTCTTCAGCAGGTACAGAATGTCCTTGTTCCCCACCTGCAGCTTCACATCTGTCCCGGCTATCTGCGCCCCGCTGCTTGTAAAAACCAGATTCGAGACGTCTCCCTCCTCGATCTGCGCCTGTGCGAGCACATTTGCAAGCGCGTCCTTATGCGCATCTGCACGCATGGAAGTAACCAGCCCTTCTATGTCCGAAAGCGATGCCGAAGCAACATCCACGCCCATCATACGAAGCTTCTTTATCTCCTCGGAAGTAAGGGAACGCGCAATCTCCCGTGCATCTGCACGCGCCTGTTCTTCGTCGCTTGTCTCTTCCTGTTGTTCCTGTTTCGCCTTCTCCTGCATGTCCTTACGGTACTCATTGAAATTATCCATGACCGTCTGCGCGTTCGTATCGACCGAAGAATTCCTGTCGTACTGCACCTGCTCGACCTTCTCGAAGGCATCGAGCTGATCGACCGAAGCAGTCTTCATCTTTGTTCCACTGTAAGCATTTGCACTGTCACTATACGCTTTGATGGCATCCTGTGAATTTTTGATATTGATATTCTGCATAAAATGCTCCTTGCATTATTAATTTGTATAATATTATTTCTATCTTACGTTGTTCCGATCCTGCGTTGTTCCGATCCTGCATTCCGGTTGCCCGAACCGGTTCTCTGTCTTTTATATCGGCACAGTCCGCTCAATCATTAAGAAGCCGCATGGTGCCTAAAGCACAATGTCTGAAATGCAATGTCCAAGGCGCAAAGCTTGGTGTTTGCATGATGATTAAATGCAAAAAGCATGGACGGCTCATTATGAACCAACCATGCTTTTTCATTACTATCTCATGCTGTTACCGCACGCTTACGCGGTATAGATCTTCTCCGTCACCGTATGGGACTCTCCCGGTGCCAGCTCTCTGTAACCGGACTCTTCTCCCGGAATCGGCTGATTCGGTGCGTCAATAATCCATGTACATGGCTCCGGGCAGAAATACCCCTTATCACCATGATCGTTCCAGATTACCCAGAACTTGAAATCCTTACATACTTCATAGCAGATACGCTTGCCTGTTCCGGCATCGGTAGCAACCGCACCGTAAAACGGCTTGCCATCCAGACTTCCATCCTCTGCGAAGAACACATCGTTGTCGATATCATGCAGCACCGGCACCTGTGAACCAGTCAGATACTGTCTGTCGTGGTTTGTCTCCGGAAGCATCTCGCCTGTCGGAATGCAGGACTTCGAAAGCTCCCACTTCTCACCAACCGGAATATACAGGCGCATATCAAGACCATTTCCATCCTTTGTGAAAGGACCGTTGATCGTTGTGTGGTTGCACATACCATACGGCATCTGTCTGTCCGATGTGTTCGTCATCGTAAATGCATAATCCAGGCCATCATCAGACAAGGTAAATGTAAACTCTGCCTTAAAGCTAACCGGATACGTCTCGAAGAACTCATCGTTCTTATCGTAGACATATTCCGTCTTCGCAACCGCAGACGTTCCCTCGACTGCCACGCTGACGATCTTATGCTCTCTTTTATGCAGGAATCCATGAATATGGTTTCCAAGCGGATCGTTCAACGGAAAATGATACGTAGCATCACTTACCTTTAAAACTCCACCTGCCAGACGGTTTGGCAGATACAAGGTCGGAAGTCCGTACACTTCCGGACTCTTCTTCAAATCTTCGATAGAAAGTGACTCATCATAACGGAAGATTTCAATATCATTTTCAACATCCTGCATACGGAGAACATTGCTCCCCAGAAAAGGTGCCACAACCGCCTTATACTTTCCTGCTGTAAGCTCGATTGCCTCCTTGCCCTTATAATCAATAATCTCTGCCGAATAACTCATTGCCGTTCCTCCTTTATATTTCCTATAAAAAATCTCTTAACAATTAATAAAATAATAGCACACCGGACATACTATGTCTATAAAAAAGCACACCGGACACGCCTTTTGCGTATGATAAAGATAGGCGCACATGCAACCGTATTTTACCTCTTTTTGGAGTATCACACACAAACTTTCCCTCTTGGTAATGTACCTTATGATTCACCCATTGCAGCGGTTGCATTTTTATAAATAGGGACCGTCTTGCGGTCCCTTATAGTTTGAATCTGATCTGTACAGGCTCTTTGAGCGACTGTCCGCCCTTTGACTTCACATCTGTCGTGATCGTCAGGGCATAAAGTTCATTCGTCGAATATGCCTCCAGCGGTTCCACCTCGATGATCTCGTTCTTCGTATCATACCGGATGTGTGCCCCAAGCCGTTGATTCTGGGAATTGGTCACATACATGGTGTCCGTGTTCACCGTCTTCGGATCAAGCGGAATGTTGAACCGGATACGCCAGACGAAATTCCCGGTTTTGAACTTCAGATCCTGTTTTACCTTATTCGCAAGCTGTGGTGGAATATCCTCGATATCCAATAAATGCTTTGCCATCGCCGACTCCTTCTTCCTGTAGATATTCCATATGGTGCCTGCTTACTTTCGCACAAGCACCATCAGATTATGGATATTTTAGCACAACCGGAAAGAACAAACAAGAAAAATGCCATATCTACGCGCTTTTTTACATACGTTTTTCCTTTACATCACAAAAACGTAATACTACAATTTTAATTGTTACAAAAATGTTATCTGTAGGAGATGAAACCTATGAAATATGTTAGAAAAATTTCCTGCAAAAGAAAAAATCCAACGAACAAACAACACGGGAAAAACGAGGTTACAAACAAATGGCAGAAACTGCTTTCAGGCACGGTTATCACTGGCAGTCTGCTTGTCTGTCTGCTCTGTCAGACAGAGCGCTTTCCGGACACCGATGTGCCAAAACGGGAATACCGTCTGACCGGAACAACCCTGCAGAGTGTCAAGCACGTCACCTCCTATACCGGCGGCTGCAACACGATCTACGACGATACCCTGTACGAAGGGGAAACGATCGTCGCCGAAGAAGGCGCTTCCGGAAAACAGGAGACAACCACGCTTGTTACTTATTTAAATGGACGCGCTGTATCCGAGGATATCATCGACACCCGGACAATCACCCCTGCCACCACCCGTGAAGTACGTGTCGGCACGAAGAAACGGCCGGAATTTATCGCCCCGGTCGAAGGCTATGTCATCACTTCTTACGTCGGTCCCCGCTGGGGAAGGAGCCACAACGGCCTTGATCTCGCTGTCCCCGTCGGCACGCCGGTTTCAAACAGCGCTGCAGGTACAGTCATCCAATCTGGCTGGAACGGTGGATACGGCATCAGCGTCTACGTCGACTGTGGCGACGGCGTCATCATCCGGTATGGTCATCTGTCAGAAGTATATGTCGAAGTCGGACAGACCGTGTCACAGGGCGAAACGCTCGGACTGTCCGGCAACACCGGTAACAGCACCGGTCCACACCTGCACTTTGAGATGCGAATACAGGACGAAGTGGTTGACCCACTCGACTATATGGATCTATAAGCTGTGTCCCTATCGTCATTATTACTAATTTTCTCCATGCTTTTCTTCCGGAATTTTGTGAAATATTCCGTCTTGAAAAATAGAAAAGTAAAATCTAGGAAGAAAATCGTGTCAAGTATGCCAGAACCCTTGTTTTTTTCAAAGGGTGTGTTACGATAAACGTGTTCCAAGGCAAACGCCTTCGAACGTCTTGGGGAGAAGGGATTGCCGGTTGTCCGGAAAATTGACCGGCAACTCCCGAATGTGTGTATCATTTATATAGTTGGATTGGTCGGACAAACTGGGGAGAATGTTTGGCCAATTTTTTATATTTTATTTCTTATAAACAACTTCCTAATAGTTCTCATGTTTTCTTTTATTTTTAACTATTCCAGTCTGCAACTCTCTTTCATCTCCGCAAGCTTCTTCTCCGCATCTGCAAGACTCTTCTCATTCACACCGAAATAATACTTGATCTTCGGCTCTGTACCGGATGGTCGAACTGCCATCCATGCATTATTTTCAAGTTCATAATAAAGCACATTTGACTTCGGAAGTCCGGTTGCTGTCACCTCTCCTGTTGCAAGCTCTGTCCGTGTATCTACCGAATAATCACGCACGGCTACGACCGGAATCCCAGCAACTTCTGTCAGAGGATTCGCGCGTAGGTTATCCATAATCGCCTGAATCTGTTTTGCTCCATCTACGCCCTTTAATGTTACGGACTTTGCATCCTCAAAATAATATCCATACTTCTGATACATCTCGATCATCGCATCACACAATGTCCCGCCACGATCCCGATAATACGCTGCCACTTCACAGAGCATAACAACTGCGCCACATGCGTCCTTATCTCTCGTATAATCACCAACGAGGCATCCAAAGCTCTCCTCCATGCCATACACATACTTATAAGTATGCTGTTCTTCGAAGAACTTGATCTGCTCTCCAATATATTTGAAACCTGTTAATGTCTCGATAAACTTCAAGTTATAGGCATCCGCAATCGCCTTCGGCAGATTGGACGATACGATCGTGCTGCAGATCGCGCCATTCTCCGGCAATGTCCCACACGCTTTTCTCTCCCGGCATACATATTCTCCCATCAATGCACCTGTCATATTTGCATTGAAACGTACATACGGGTAATCCGGTGTATCCGCAAGCTTCGATCCCTCGAATGCACTGTTCACATCCTTCACATAGATTCCAAGACGGTCTGCATCCGGATCTGTCGCAAGCACAATATCCGCATCCACCTTCTTTGCGAGCGCCAGAGCCATGGCAAACCCATCCGGATTCTCCGGATTTGGGGACTTAACCGTTGGGAAATCACCATCCGGCTTTTCCTGTTCCGGAACCACATAGACATGTGTAAATCCAAGCCGCTTTAATACCTCCTGAACCGGCACATTTCCCGTACCATGCAATGGTGTATACACAATCTTCATTGCATCCGCAACCTTCGGAATCACATCTGAATGAATTACCTGGTTGACAAGCTCTACATAATAATCTTCATCCACAGATGCAGGAACCATATTATAAAGTCCTGCTGCAACAGCTGCATCATACTCCATAGAGAGCACCTGATCATATCCCTCTACCTTCGCCACATGTGCCAGAATATTCTTATCATGCGGAGGTGTGATCTGTGCACCATCCTCCCAGTATACCTTATAACCATTATACTCCGGTGGGTTATGACTGGCTGTAATTACAACACCCGCCACGCAGCCAAGCTTTCTGACTGCATAGGAAAGCTCCGGTGTCGGTCGAAGCGAATCGAAGATATAAGTTTTGATTCCATTTGCATTCAGGCAGAGTGCTGTTGCCTTGGAAAACTCCGGGGACATCCGTCTCGAATCAAATGCAATTACCACACCCTGATTCTTTGCCTTCTCACCAAGCTCGCTGATATAGTTCGCGAGTCCCTGCGTTGCCTTCGTTACTGTATAGATATTCATGCGGTTTGTACCCGCACCGATTACGCCACGCAGTCCTCCGGTTCCAAACTTCAGATCTCTGTAGAACCGATCCTCGATCTCCTTCTCATCGCCTGCAATCGCACGCAGCTCTTCCTTCGTCTTCTCATCAAAATATGGGGCATCAAGCCAAAACTGATATTTTTCCTGATATGTCATGTTAATCCAGCCCTTCCTCTTTCACTAACCACATTACATATTACAAGGCAATTGAATTCTTAATACCTCTGTTGTTCCAATTATTTTGCATATCCCGCTGCCAGCAATCAGAAATGCACAGTCCCCTTTTTTTAAATCCGATCTGCTTTCCATTCCATCGCTAAGAGTCCCCCTTCCATCCACGCAAAGAATGATCTGGCAGGAATCGTTATTCACCATAAAATCCGCGCGACTCTGTATTCGTAAACGTTCTATCTCAAAATATTTACATTTACACAACGTCTCTCTTGCACACCCTGGCATATATTGAACCATTCGCGGCAGCCGTATTCCTGTGCGTACCGGGTGCATATCCATGACCTGGATTGCCTTATCAAAATGCAGCTGACGTTTCTGACCATACTTGTCCACACGATCATAATCATACACACGATATGTAACATTTGAACTTTCCTGTATCTCCGCCACTACAATGCCTGAACCAAGTCCATGCACCGTTCCTGCTGGCACAAATATCACATCCCCCTTCTTGACATATTGTTTATGAAGGTGCTTACCCAAAGTACCATCTTTCACGGCACCCCGAAGAATATCTTCAGTCACAGGATGCTCGAACCCATATATCAAATGAGCACCAGGCTCTGCATCAAGCACATACCACATCTCTGTCTTTCCATTTTCATGCTCGTATTCCATTGCATATTCATCATCCGGATGAACCTGAACCGACAAATCTTTCTTTGCGTCAATAAGCTTTACTAAAATAGGAAATTCCTTCGCATTTCTGCCTATATATTCTGGGTGTGTCCGTAAAATCTCCGCCAACGTCCTGCCCATATATTCACCTTCTGCAATTACACTTTGTCCATCGGGATGTACAGAGCATTCCCAGGTTTCTGCCAACGGAGATAACAGAATATTCTTGTTATATTCTGTATTCAACCGATTACCACCCCACAGGTAATCCTTTCCGGCCGGTTTCAATTTCAATATCCCCATATTACTCCACCATATATTTCTTCTTATCCGTCACACTAAGTTCCTGTCCAAGTTGAATCTCTACCATCTGAAGGTCTGTTTTTGCCGTTATCATATGCTTACACCCTGCTGCAATCGTCACCACATCTCCGACAGCTACTTCCTGCTCCATTCCATCTATGTATACGATCCCCGTCCCACTTACTATCGTCCAGATTTCATTTCTGTACTCATGGCTATGATAACTCATACTCTTCCCTGAACGAATCCAGACTTTTGCAGTTCTCGATCCAACAGCAGCGTCCATAATCTCATAAGTTCCCCAGGACTTCTCCTCATACATCGGAGTATTATCTAATGTTTCCACGTATGGCTTCATAGAACTGCTTCTGTCCTTATCCGCCACCAGAATCCCATCCCCGCTGGCAGCAACCACCATGTCTTTACACCCCATACATATAATTGGAATCGAAAGCTCATTCACTACCTGCGTTCTTTCACATGTATCATCCAAAACAACATTCCCCTTTGTTGGCTCAGACATAACTTCCGACATCATATTCCACGTACCAACATCCTTCCACCCCCCATGATACCGTAGGACCTGTATACTTTCCTCGTTCTCTACAACTGCGTAGTCAAAACTGATTTTGGTCAAAGAATCATATTTTGCATATAAATCCCTATAATCTGTAAATGAGAGCATACTATGTGCTTTATCCAGAAGATAACCTAGCCGGAATGCAAACACGCCGCCATTCCACAGTGCATGCTTCGCGAGATATTTTTCAGCTGTCGCTGTATCTGGTTTTTCCTTGAATTCCTTCACGCGGCTCACTGCATCTCCACTTTCCGGAATAATATAACCATACTTCTCGCTTGGATACGTCGGTTCAATTCCCATAAGAGTCAGATTTGCCGCTCCCGTCTTCACCAAATCCCCCATCTGTTGTATCGTTTCATAGTAGCTATTCTCTACATATGGATCTACCGGACATACAATCAAGCTCTCGTCCGAAGACACGTTCAATTCATCATGAAGATACGCTGCCGCCAAAACAATTGCCGGAAATGTATCCCTTCTACATGGCTCCACACAAATCGATACCCTCTCTCCCAGTTGATTCTTAATCGCGCTTGCCTGTGATTTACTCGTTGCAATCGTTACCTTCGCTTCCGGATCAACCGTTGTAATCTGTCTATATACCCGTTGTACCATTGATTCATAGTTTCCCTCTTCGTCTTTGAACAACTTCAGGAACTGTTTGCTACGCACATCATTCGATAGCGGCCATAACCGTTTTCCACTACCTCCCGATAATAAAACTATATTCATTTTCCTCTCCTTTTCCTTGAAAAAACATATATTCAGATAAAATTGCTGCAAAAGCCATTTGTATCACCTCGATATTTGATGCTTATATTTTACCAGATATCGATATGATTTCATATATAGTGTTAAGTTTTCAAGGTACAAACTCAAACTTCGCACTTGAATAAGTGCCTATGCACCTTGAAAATTCAATAATAGCTGGCATAAACATAGCATGAAACCGTCTGGCTTTGGTATAATTGAGTTGTTCAGAAACAAATATACTTCCGGAGAATCATGCTATGAATAAAAGTATAACACAAGCAACTCAAAATGATAAACAGATTTCAAAATCCATCAAAAAAATTATTTCGAGATTTCATGTTTCTTCAGCTTTGAAAGCATCCAATGCCCACAAAAAGAAGGGTGTTCCAGTAATGGATATATTCTAGTATCTGTTCCTGCGAAGATATATCTCTAACTTCCATCTACAACAAGAACAAAAAAGACGTGGAAGATCAAGATATCTGCTCTCCGTTATGGTTGATGTTGTCGCTGGAAAGCCGAGAATCCAACGATAACCGTTCCCTTGGCGAATTCTTTTTATATTGTTTTTCCTTCGATTTGGGTTTTTTATCTGTTTGACTTCCGGTGCACCCACGCCAGAATGCCCATATTCACAAGTGCTGCCGCGAAGGATCCGCCCCAGAAAATAAGCTCCTGTTTCGTCGTTGACAATCCGGTGAATCCAGCGAATATCACGCTCACAACCGCAACATGCCACACATATAGCGGCATGCTGAGCTTTCCAAGCCACGAGAACAGCTTGCAGGACATATCCGGAATCAGACTCTGTCCGGAGAAAATGATCGCAACACTTACGATAAAGCAGATCAGATTGCCACGCAGAAATGTAATGTGCTTATAACAGGTAAGAATCGGTATCAGATATGCCACAACCTCCACCATCGACAGGATCATACGCCAGCCCCTGCCGAGGCGCAGCTCACCTAGCTTTTCCGAAAGCATGGATACACACGCACCGAGGCACAGACCTGCAAACGCACGCACAAGCTGATTCGGAAACACATGCGAACCGTAATCATAAGTATGCAGATAATAGAACGCTGCAGTGACAAAACAGATCCAGCCCGCAAGCGGTTTGTTCTTCATCATAAGCAACAGACAAAACAACGGAAATACAAGGAACATTGCCGACAAAAACCAGATTGTAAACATCTCCGAACCATCCGGATTCGCCGCGGAGAGATACAGCATCTCCGCCGGCATATTCTCCAGGCTATGAAGGAAATTCCCCGGCTGTCCGGTCTGCAGATACTTCCAATTATTTGCAACATATGTTACAAGGATTGCCCCCGTAGTGTATGGCAGGAATTTCACGAATTTGCGGAACGTATATGTAAGTGCCGTCCGCACACGTTCCGTACCATCAACCGCATCCTCGTGAAAAAACCTCCGCATCGTGAAAAATCCCGTGATGATAAAGAAGAATTCCACATAATACCAGCCACCCAGGAACGGACGACCCGCATTGTATCCAAAATGCGCATTCATGATAAATACTACCCCAAGAAAACGCAATAACTCAATCTTCCCATTTCGCTTCACAATCCTGTCCTCCTGTTTATTTTCATGCCACATGTTTTTTCGCATTATACCACCATAATCCCACAATTTGTAGCATTTCCGGAAATTTACAATGGCACCGCCAAAAACGGTGCCATTTTTCTATCGTCATTATAACCAATTATCTCCACGCTTTTCATCCGAAATTTTGTGAAATATTCCGTCTTGAAAAACGAAAAAATAAAATCTAGGTAAAAAATCGTGTCAAGTATGCCAGCCCCCTTGTTTTTTTCGAAAGGTGTGTTACGATAAACATGTTCCAAGGCAAACGCCTTCGAACGTCTTGGGGAGAAGGGATTGCCGGTTGTCCGGAAAATTGACCGACAACTCCCGAATGTGTGTATCATTTATATAGTTGGATTGGTCAGACAAACTGGGGAGAATGTCTGGCCAATTTTTTTCAAGTCAAAGCATTTCTATGAGATTATCCTTTTAATCTGACATTTTTACATAGCCAATCATATACTCTTGCATCTAATTTTTTAGTTAATCTTAAAATAGAAGATGAAGATACTATACGTTCTGACAAATTTGTCCTCTTGTCTTCTTGTACAGAAAAGCATAAGAGACTCTCCATTCTTTGAAATTTATCTGAAGCAACCGCATTAGCTGATATAATGCAAAATTGACAAATTGGCAAATTATGGTAATCCAACGTTCTAAGTATCCCCATTCCCCCAACATACTTACGAGACAAAACCTGTCGATAATAAAAGAACGTTAATTCCAAGCAAAAATCTCTTGACGATTCTTCGCATTTAACATATGCATAGCTCTCGTCCATGCGTATTTCTGCTTTCATATGTATTTCACCTGCACCTCCATCCTTACCTGGAAAAGAAACAATCCCACCTGCTTTATGTGAGGAAATCTTTTCCACGATTTTCAGCTTAAAGTATTTAATTTTATGCTTAAATTCTCCATTTGTCCCATTTTGCTCTTTTATATAATAACAGAAATATGTCTTTCCTGTACATTTGTTTATTGGATCAGTTTCACTTTCATTTTTGTCTCTTTTTGCATCCGTCGTTTTATTGCCAAAACCTCCAAACATTAACTCCTTCAACGATACATCATAATATTGGCAAAAATCAAATATTTTCTCAAGACTCATTTTCTTTTTTCCACTTTCATATTGTGAAATAAGAGATTGGCTGGTCCCCGGCATTTCTTCCGCCACTTGTTCCTGCGTCAACTTTTTTTCATTACGTAACGCAGCCATATTATTACCAATTCGTACGTATATTTCTCCTAATTCGCCCATAACTCGTCCCCCGCTTTCATAAATTGATATTACTCGACAGATAATATTATATATCAATCTTAATATTATTACTATTAACATAAT
>ERZ1026868.626-NODE-626-length-21205-cov-4.134374_pt1 | contig 21205 bp, 19 predicted proteins | sample MGYA00380164_ERZ1026868 | MGnify/ENA primary metagenome ERZ1026868 (study PRJEB33269, sample SAMEA4719800) | human gut metagenome | biome: human-associated habitat; feature: organic feature; material: feces | place: Cameroon | collected 2013-10 ... | reverse complement strand
TGGGGAACAAAGAAAGTAACTTCAGCGGAAAGACCGTTCTTCTTGCCCTTGATACAGTATAGCCCATACCGTGGCGGCATACATACTCATCAAGCTCAGTCTTTACGGGAGACCAGCCGGGATTCCATACAGTGCCGTTATCGTTTATGTAGAAATAGCGTCCGCCTGCATCTGCGGGAACGTTGTTGTAACGGTAACGTGTGATTCTTGCCAGACGAGCGTCCTTATAGAAGCTGTATCCGCCTGCTGTGTTGGAAATAAGGCTGAAAAAGTCCTGTGTTCCAAGATAGTTTATCCAAGGATAAGGGGTTTTGGGAGATGTGATAACATACTCCTTGGCAGCGTCATCAAAGAAACCGAATTTCATTGAACATACCTCTTTTTTCATAATTTTAGTTAAACCTCCCGCATTGTCACGGGACGGAATGACTGTCGGGATATACTTTGACCCACTCCCGGCAATCCTTATAGATATTTTACCATATTAAACGTTTAAATTCAACTGTAATGTGTCATTTCTACCCAACAAATAATCTAAACGTTTTTTGTGCATTTATTACAAAGAAATAAAAAGGGCATACGTGATCCCTTTGCTGCAGGTATTACGTATGCCCTTTGAGGAAATTATATCAGCGTCAGTTCTGATGCTGATCGTTCTGCTGGTTCTGCTGCTGATTCCGGCGGCAGTTCTGTCCCTGCTGCTGTCTGCTCTGACGGTTCTGGCTGTTCTGCTGATTCTGATTGTTCTGCTGATTGCTGCTGCGGTTGTTCTGCCGGTTCTGATTATTGCACATTTTATATATCATCCTTTCCGTATGCGCCGCAAATGACTGCTGCGCAGGCAGATGAAGCTGCCACGATAGCTATTATGGCTGCAAAGCAAGTTTTTATTCCTGTCACTATTATTTTCATAAAATTTCTTGCAATAACCGAATATAAACTGTATAATAGTATTACTGAATAAAATAACCGAAAGGTCGGATAAATTTATGAGAACTTGCGGCGTTCTTATGCACATTACAAGCCTCCCGTCTCCATACGGAGTGGGAACTCTCGGCAGCGAGGCATATAAATTCGTTGATTTTCTGAAAAAAGCAGGTCAGACCTACTGGCAGATACTTCCTGTAGGTCCCACAGGCTTCGGTGACTCCCCTTACCAGAGCTACTCGGCTTTTGCGGGAAATCCCATGCTCATCGACATTGACGAGCTTATCAATGCAGGACTAGTGTCCGAGGACGACAAGGATCTGAAGATACTTGCGGAAAAGAAGGAATTTGCGGACTTCGGTCAGATGTTCTCCTTCAAGCGCCTTATCCTTGCCAAGGCTCATGCTGCCTTTGCGGCAAATGCCGACAGCGAGCAGATGTATCTTTTCGGCAAATTCTGCCGCAAGAACGCCTGGTGGCTGGACGATTATGCAATGTTCATGTCAATGAAGTATTTCTTCAAACAGGTCATGTGGACTGAATGGGCTGACAACTACCGCCTCAGAGACCCTCAGACCCTTGCAAAATATGCCGAGGAACACGGCGTTGACATCGACTGCTGGAAGTTCATGCAGTTTCTCTTTTTCCGTCAGTACAAGAAGCTGAAAAAATATGCCAACAAGCGTGGAATAACCATGGACTCCTCCGACATCTGGGCAAATCCCGAGATGTTCATGCTCGACAGCGACAGAAAGCCTACTAAGGTGGCAGGCTGCCCTCCCGATGATTTTTCTCCCACAGGTCAGCTCTGGGGCAATCCCCTTTATGACTGGGACTATATGGACAAGAACAACTATAAGTGGTGGATAAAGCGTGTTCAGTACAGCGCAAAGCTGTTTGACCTTACACGTATCGACCATTTCAGAGGCTTTGAAAGCTTCTATGCAATTCCTGCCGGCGACAAGACCGCTGAGCACGGCGAATGGCTGCAAGGCCCTTCAATGAAGCTTTTCAGCGCGATAAAGGCAGAGCTTGGCGATGTTAAGCTGGTAGCGGAGGATCTTGGTTTTCTTACCGATGAGGTTAAGGCTATGCTCAAGGCAGCAGGCTATCCCGGAATGAACGTTCTCGAGTTCGGCTTCGGTGGCGAGGACAGCAGCTATCTCCCCCATAATTATGTTAAAAACAGCGTTGTATATATCGGCACTCACGATAATGAGACCGCTCTCGGCTGGTATCTTGCTCAGGACAAGGCAGGAAAGAAGCGTATCAGGAAATATCTGGGACTGGATAAGTCCGCTTCGGACAGCAAGGTCGTACGTGAGCTTATCAGGAGCGCATACGCAAGCGTATCCGAAAACTGCGTTATCCAGATGCAGGACTGGCTCTGCCTTGACAATTCCGCACGTATGAATATCCCCTCCACCATCGGCGGCGGAAACTGGGCTTGGCGCTTGGATAAGGACGCCTGCACAAAGGAGCTTGCAAAGGAAATGAAGAAAATGGCTAAGACCTATTTCCGCAAGGCTCATAAGGGTGAATGATATGAAAAGGCTTACGATGATAGGTGCGGCAGTTCTTTCTGCCGCAATGCTCCTTACAGCCTGCGGCGATACGGCTCAGGAAAGTGCAACAGCAGAAACATCAGCAGTTTCCGAAGCTGTCTCAAAGGCTCCCGAAACTCCCGAGGAATTTCAGGCGGCAATGGTGTCACGCTCACTGTACAGTCTTGGAAACACATCAAGGCTCAAGGCAAAGCTTCGTCAGGCGCAGTCGGGCGAAGAAACGACAGTTGCATACATCGGCGGCTCCATTACCCGTGGTGAAACGGCAGGCGCTGAGGACTGCTATGCAAAGCTTTCCTACAATTACATAGCTGAAAAATACGGCACGGGCGATAATGTCAAGTACGTCAATGCAGGTGTCAGCGGAACTCCCTCGGTGCTGGGAAATCTCAGGCTGCAAAAGGACGTGCTGGACTATAACGCCGACATTGTTTTCGTGGAATTTGCGGTAAATGACGCTCAGGACAACACTCACAAGGAATCATATGAGTCACTTGTGCGGACAGTTCTCACACAGGAAAATGACCCTGCGGTGGTGCTTATTTTCAACAGAACAGCAAACGGCTATACTGCCCAGGATTACATGAAAGAGATAGGCGATTATTATTCCCTGCCAATGATATCCGTGGCAGATGCTCTTACTCCCGAATTTGACGAGGGCAGAATGACATGGGAGGATTACTCCGATGACCAGTCACACCCAAATACCGAGGGTCACAAGCTTCTTTGCAGCTTTATTGAAAATCTGCTGACGGAAGCCGAAAACGCACCTGATGAGGAATACACACTCCCGCCTGCATACAGGTTCGGTTATCCGTTTATGGATTCGCAGCTTGTAACTCCCGAAGCTCCCACGGCAGAGCTTATCAGCCTTACCGACACAGGCTCCTTTGAGGCTGTGGAACAGGGCGCAACGGACTTCCCTACCAGCTGGAAGCTTTCCGAGGGCACTGACCCACTTAAATTCAAAGCCACCGCAAGCAGCGTGTTCGTACTTTTCAAGCGAAATAATTCCGACACAATGGGCTCCTTTGATGTCTATTTAAACGGTGCAAAGGTCAAGACTATCCACTCCAACCAGAAAGACGGCTGGAACGAGCCTTATTCCGAGCTGGCAATCAAGTTCCAGACCATAAAGGATATGGATATCGAGATACGTCCCGCAGAGGGCAGCGAGGATAAGAACATAACTATTCTCGGCGTGGCTGTAGCTGCGCAGGAATCGGCACAATAACTTATACTCTATAGGCAAAAGAAAAAAGCGTTCATTCGCAATGAGTGAACGCTTTTGTTTATATTCGGATTTTATCAGCTGTTTTTATCGGTGGTGTGGAACTGCTTTAAGTTACCTATCTTCTCGTTTCTCTCGTCAAGAACCTTCTCAACGTCGGACCATTCAAGTCCCTGATTAACGGCAAGCACCATTACATGATAAAGCAGATCGTTTATCTCGTTTTTCAGCTCCTCATTGTCACCGTTCTTTGCGGCAATGATAGTCTCGGCTGCCTCTTCGCCCACCTTCTTGCAGATCTTGTCAACACCCTTTTCGTAAAGGTAGCAGGTGTATGATTTTTCGGGAGCATTGCCCTCGTCAAATGCTTTCTTGCGGAGCTTCAATACTTCAAATATTTCCTGATATACGGTCATTTTACTTCTCTCTTTCCTCATTTAAATTTATGAGCTTCATTGTATCCATATCAAGCTCACGGTAATAGCAGTTGTTTGGAACGCCTTTGTAGCTTGTGTGGCAGATGTTTCCCTTGTCGGGAGTTGCCATGAACACCAGCGAATTCTGCTCACAGTTTACAAATATCCTGTGGAGAGTAAAGGTGTTGCCCGACTCCTGCCCCTTGAACCAGAGCTTATTGCGGGAGGTGCTCCACAGCACTACCTTTTTCAGCCTGATAGACTCCTCCAGCGCCTGCTTGTTTATGTATGCGATGAGAATGACCTCTTTTGTATCCATATTCTGCACCGCTACGGGGATAACGTGATTTTCACGAGACATATCGCTGAGCTTGTTCCAGTCCAGCATAAGCTCGTTTGTTTCCTCAATAAGTCCCATTTATGCTATCCTTTCGGTCATATTATTCTTACGGGGATATTATGGCGTGTAAGCTCTGCCTTGACTTCCCCGACAGTAAGCTCTCTGTAGTGGCAAGGGCTGCGGTGGCTCCTGTTTTCTCAAACACCTCGGGGAAGTCGGAAAGCTTTCCTGCGCCGCCGCTGGCAATAACGGGGATAGACACATTATCGCACACAGCCTTCAGCATATCAATGTCAAAGCCTGCCTTGGTTCCGTCAGCGTCAATGGAGTTAAGACAGATCTCTCCTGCGCCCAGCTCTTCTATGCGCCTTACCCAGTCGATAAGGTCGATGCCCATATCCACACGGCCGCCGTTGATATAAACAGTCCACTTATGGTCGCCTATCTTCTTTGCGTCAATGCCAACGCATATGCACTGGCTGCCGAAAATATCTGCGCCGTCTTTGATAAGCTGAGGATTTTTCACAGCCTGAGAATTGACGGACACCTTGTCAGCGCCAGCTCTCAGGATATCCCTGATATCATCAACGCTCTTTATTCCGCCGCCGACAGTAAGAGGAACAAAAACCTTTTTCGCAGTTTCACGTACTACGTCAAGGAACACTCCCCTGCCCTCGTATGAAGCGGTGATATCGTAAAATACTATCTCGTCGGCACCCTGTCTGTTGTATTCCTCGGCACATTCAACGGGGTCGCCCACGTCCTTTATGCCTTCAAACTTTATTCCCTTTACTACCTTACCGTCACGGACATCAAGGCAGGGTATTATTCTTTTAGCAAGCATATCAAACCTTCCTTTCGTTCGTATCAGGCAAGCTCAGCAAAGTTTCTGAGCATCTGCAGTCCCACTTCTCCGCTCTTTTCGGGGTGAAACTGTGCGCCGTAAACATATGCTCCGTCATGAACGAGAGCGGTTATTTTTCCGCCGTAATCACAGTATGCGGAAACATTTGCATCATCGCACACAGCGGCATAGGAGTGAACGAAGTAAACATAAGGGTGCTCAGGAAGTCCTTTCAGAATGGGACAGACCCTGTTTATCTCCAGCTCGTTCCAGCCCATGTGTGGGATTATCATATCCTTGCGGTCAATCTTCTCGACCTTTCCGCCGATAAGTCTCAGACCATCGGTCTCTTCAAACTCGTAGCCCTTGTCGAATATGAGCTGCATACCGAGGCAGATACCGAGAAATGGCTTTTTCTTTGCCTCTTCCCTGATAGTATCCACCAGACCGCTGTCACGGAGCATTTTCATTGCCCATGGGAAAGCGCCCACTCCGGGGAGAATGATCTCATCTGCTGCACATATCTCATTCCTGTCAGCTGTAAGCTTGTTTTCAACACCCAGGTAATCAAGGGCGTTTTTCACGCTGAAAATATTTCCTGCGCCGTAATCAATGATCGCTATCATTTACAACACTCCTTTTGTGGAAAGCACCTCGCCGCCGTTTATAACAAGAGCTGCTTTAAGTGCGTGCGCCAGTGCCTTGAACATTGCCTCGTTCTTGTGGTGGTCATTGGAACCGTAGGGGCATTTAAGGTGAAGCGTGATTCCTGCATTGAACGCAAAAGCTCTCATAAACTCCTCGGTAAGGCAATTATCGAACTCGCCTGTTCTTGGGTCATTGAAGCTGCATTCAAAAACAAGGAAAGGTCTGTTGCTGATATCAAGGCAGCAGAAGCCAAGGCTCTCGTCCATGGGTATAAAGCTTGTGCCGTACCTTGCAATGCCCTTCATATCGCCCACAGCCTGCTTGAATGCCATACCAAGCACGATACCTGTGTCCTCAACGGAATGATGACCGTCAACATAAAGGTCGCCTTTGACCGAAACGTCCATATCAAAGCCGCCGTGAACGCAAAGAGCAGTGAGCATATGGTCAAAAAATCCTATTCCCGTATCAATGTTATGAATGCCCTTTCCGTCAAGGTCAAGCTTAACGGTAATCCGGGTCTCCTTTGTATTTCTTGTTATTTCGGCAATGCGCATATGATTTTTCCTTTCGTATCAAAGCTGCGGAAGAATTTCCCTGAGTGCTGCCAGAAACAGCTTGTTTTCACTTTCCGTTCCCGCTGTTATCCTGAGATAGCTTCCCATATAGCGGACGGCGATGCTTCTTTCCAGAAGCTTATCATAGATCTCCTTTGCCTTTGATGTTTTCACAAAAACAAAGTTTGTCACCGAATCATACACCTTTTCAATATAGGTGCAGTTTTCAGCCAGTTCAAGAAGAGACTTTCTCAGCTGCTTTCTGCTCTCTATTATCTCAGCGGTGTATTCGTTTATAAGCGACTTGTGCCTGAATATCTCGCAGGCAACTGCCTGAGTTACGGAATTTACATTGTAGGGCGATTTCACCGCTTTAAGAGCGTTTGTGATACCCTCGTCCGCAACGGCAAAGCCAAGTCTCAGGGCAGCCATTCCCATGCTCTTTGAGCAGGTTTTCAGCACGATAAGATTATCGTAATTATCCACCTGATCCAGCACGCTTTCTCCCCAGAAATCCATGTAAGCTTCATCAATTATAACAAGGCAGAAAACATTCTTTATGAGCTTGATGATATCATTGCGTGAAACTCCCAGCGATGTGGGGTTGCAGGGATTTGAGAAGATGACCGCCTTAACATTGTTATTGTTGCAGCAGTCGATGACCTTTTTGATATCAACAGTCAGGTCGTCCTCTTTGTGCAGAGCCTTTATTTTCAGCTCATCAACATAGCCGTAAAAGGCGTACATGGAAAAGTCGGGAGAAAGGGTGAGAACTGTATCACCCTTTTCCAAGAACGCTCCAAGAATTACGCTTATCAGCTCGTCCGAACCGTTTCCTGCGGTGCATTTTTCGGGAGAAATACCGTAAAAACCGGCAAAGCCCTTTGTTACAAGCTCCGCTGCGGAATCGGGGTAGCGGTTGAAGTCAATATTGCGGACAGCATCGGCAATAACATCGCCAAGCTTGTCCCCGATGTTGAAGCATGATTCGTTTGCGTCAAGTCTGACTGCATAATTTTCATTTATGGGAGAATAAGGCTCAATGCCTTTAAGCTTTTTGTTAAGCTCGTATGCCATTTAAAACAATCCTTTCAGAATTACTTGTCAAATCTAATCTTAATGGCATGAGCATGGGCGGTAAGACCTTCCTTTTCAGCGATGCAAACAATATCGTCCTTTGCATCAAGAAGAGCCTGCTCGGTATAGTAGATAAACTGAGAACGCTTTACAAAGCTGTTTACGGACAGAGGCGAGAAAAATCTTGCGGTTCCGCTGGTGGGAAGAACGTGGTTGGGGCCTGCAAAATAGTCGCCGAGAGGCTCGGGGCTGTAGCGGCCCATAAATACGGAGCCTACATTGTCAAGCTTTCCAAGATATCTCATAGGATCCTCTACCTGGATTTCAAGGTGCTCGGGAGCAAGGGCGTTTGCCAGCTCAAGTGCGCAGTCAACGCAGTCGGTAACGATTATTGCACCGTAGTTGTCGATGGAAGAACGGATAATATCCTTTCTTTCAAGGGACTGCATCTGCTTTTCAAGCTCAGCGGAGGTCTCGTCAGCTATCTTTTCGCTGGTTGTGATAAGGATTGCGGAAGCAAGCTTATCATGCTCAGCCTGAGACATAAGGTCGGCAGCAAGGAACTTTGGGTCAGCGGATTCATCTGCAACAATAAGTATCTCGCTGGGGCCGGCGATCATGTCAATATCTACCTTGCCGTAAAGAAGCTTCTTTGCGGTAGCAACAAAAATGTTGCCTGGACCTACTATCTTGTCAACTCTGGGAATAGTCTCTGTGCCGTATGCAAGAGCAGCAATAGCCTGAGCTCCGCCGCACATGAACACTCTGTCAACGCCTACAACAGCAGCCGCAGCAAGGATATCGGGATTGGGCTTGCCGTCCTTGCCGGGAGGTGTTACCATGATTATCTCCTTAACGCCTGCGATCTTTGCAGGGATTGCGTTCATAAGAACGGAGGAGGGATATGCAGCTGTGCCGCCGGGAACGTAGAGACCTACTCTCTCCAGACCTCTTACACGCTGACCAAGAATGCAGCCGTTGGACTTTGCATCAATGAAGCTCTGCTCCTTCTGTCTGTGGTGGAACTCGGCAATGTTCTCCATTGCGTCCAGAAGCGCATTTACGAAATCCTCGTCTGCTTCGTCAAGTGCATCGTGGATAACATCAAGAGGAACTTCATAATACTCGGGAAGCTTGCCGTCAAACTTCAGAGTATATTCGTTTACAGCCTTGTCTCCGTTTTCCTTAACATTGTCGATGATGTCCGAAACTATTTCGGATATCTTCTTGTCGGTCTCGCCGTTGCGCTTTTCTACTTCCTTTAAGAAAGCAACTTCGGCAGTACCGTCTGCAATAATTTTTCTTATCATGACAAAACTCCTTATCAGATGTTGGCTTCAATAGCCGATATAAGCTTTTCTATCTCATTCTTGCGCAGCTTCAGGCTTACCATATTGGCAATAAGGCGTGCGGAAATGGGACAGATGTATTCATATACCTCAAGGCCGTTTTCCTTGAGAGTGGTTCCTGTTTCAACGATATCAACGATAGCGTGGGAAAGTCCCAGCAGAGGCGCCAGCTCAACGCTTCCCTCTATCTTAACGATATCAACGTCCATATTCTTCTTTTCAAAGAATGTTCTTGCAACGTTTGGGTACTTTGTGGCGATAGTTCTTACGTGAGTACCCTCGTAAAAGTTCTCGCCCTTTTTGCCTGCAAGAGCAAAGCGGCACTTGCCGAAGCCCAGGTCGGAAAGCTCAAAGAACTTGCCGCTCATTTCAATAATAGTATCCTTGCCTACAACGCCAAGGTCGCACACGCCGTTTTCAACGTAGGTGATAACGTCCGCTGCCTTTGCAAGGACAACTTCGATATCGTCTCCCACGGGAAGAATGAGCTTTCTGCCCTTTTCATGGACAGCTGTGCAGTCGTAGCCCAGCTTTTCAAGCAGTGCCACGGTATCCTTTTCCAGTCTGCCCTTTGTGAGAGCTATTCTCAGGGGTCTTGATATATTGCTGTTCATATCTGAAGTTCTCCTTTATTACAGTTTCTCGGAAGTAATGGTATCGGAAACGATGTCTATTCTTCCGATCTTCTTCTTTGCGGCATAGGCACGTACTTCTTCAATAATATCAAACACAGCTGTCTCAGCGGTAAGACCTTCGGAAATAAGCTTGCTGCAATGTACAGCCGCATCGGTCTCATGTCCGTCTGTGCCGAATACAATAACGTCAACAGGCTTGGGACGGAAATCTATCTTCTTCATCTCAGCCCTTGCAACTGCGTCAACATTTACTGCAAAGCCTGCGGCGGGAACGTCGTATCCGAACTCGGAAAGGAGCTTGTCATATCTTCCGCCTGAAAGAACAGCGTCTCCGCAGCCCTCGATGTAGCCCTTTATAACAGTGCCTGTGTAGTAATCCATACGGTTTACAAGACCAAGATCAATGGTTATCATACCCTTGTAGCCAAGAGCGTTTGCTCTTTCATAGGTCTCTTTCAGCTCGGCAAGGACCGCATCTGCCTGAGGGTCGGAATAAAGCTTTGCAGCCTCTTCAAACACCTCTTCGCCGCCGAAAAGTCTGGGCAGCTGTTTAAGCGCCCTTGCAGCCTGGCTGTCCCCTACTGTATCAAGAAGATCGTTCAGTGCGGGGTAGTTCTTTACCTCGATAAGGCTTCTGATATTCTCGGCAGTATCGCTGTCGCAGTCGAGCTTTTCTATCATTGCCTTGAAAAATCCGATATGACCAAGTTCAAGACGGAAGCCCTCTGTCTGGAACGATGAAAGCACCTCAAGAGCATTTGAAAGGATCTCAAGCTCTGCACGCTTTGAAGCGGAGCCGATAAGCTCGATACCTGTCTGGCGTATCTCATCGCTTCTTCCTCTCATGCTGGGCTTGCTGCGGTAAACGCTCTGGCTGTAGCACAGTCTGATAGGAAGCTCCTGCTCTCTGAGACGTGTGGCGGTCATACGTGCGATAGGCATTGTGGAATCGGGACGAACGACCATAAGTCTCAGCTTGTTATCCACCAGCTTGTACATACTTTCCTGAGGAAAATACCTTGACTTCATGTTGAAAACATCGTAAAATTCCAGTCCCGGAGTAATTACCTCGGAATAGCCCTTTGCCTTGAAGCTGTTCTGGAGCCTTGTTTCCACTGCACGGACAGCAGCGCAGTCCTCAAAAAGCAGGTCCCTTGTTCCCTCGGGGGTGATCAAATCAAATCTTTTCATAACTATCTCCCAAATTTTATTACATTAAAGTGATACCATATTACCGAATTATCATACTGCTATAATAACACAATAATCATATCTTGTCAAGGCTTGCCGATAAATTAGGCAATATGACCCTTGATGATCAAAAAATCCCTGTTAAGCTTGTCTATATCAACGGAACCGTCATCTCTGACGGAGCTTGCTTCAACGGTAAAGTCTCCACTGTAGCCCATTTTCCTCTCAAATGCGAAAAAACTGTCAAAATCCACATGACCCTCGCCGATATGCAGCGTCCGCAGGTCTGACCAGTCCTTTACTCCCCCACCGTAGTCATTGATGTGCAGGTGACGGATATTGTCAGTCCAGAGCTTTTCATCATACACCTTGTCAAGTTCGCCATGAAATTCAGCCATTTTCGTATCAAAGGTAAACGGTATATGGGAATATTCCTCCGCCAGCTCTTTAAGATGAGCCGCAGGGGTGGAATGATTGCAGACAACATTTTCAACGGTGAGCGTCAGTCCATGCTCAGCAGCCATATCCGCAAGCCTGCCATAGGCTCTAAGGTTTGCGCCGAAATTGCTGTCGGACACAAGCCCGTTCCACAGATGAAGCACCAGCAGCTTTGCGCCCACCCTTTCGGCAGCCTTGCAGTTCATTTCAAACCGCTCGTATGCCAGATCATCTTCGGAAGCGATAAGCTCGCCTATGCTTTTTTCGCAGTGTACGGCAGGGATATCAAGCCCCATCGCCTTTACATCATCGGCAATACTGTCAAGCTTATCATACCACGAATCATAGAGCATAAACTCAAAGCCGTCGCAGTGGAGCTGCTCCGCAAAGCCCGCCAGAAGCCTGTGATCTCTGCCGTTTTTTCTTGTTATAAGCGCTCCCGTGGAGCATAATACCTTGTGCATAGCTCACCTCAGAAAAGACTTATCTGGTCGGACTTGGGCAGGTCGCCCATGGCTCCGATAGATTCCAGCTTCTCGATAACGGACTTTGAAACGCCGCTGCGCTCCTGAAGCTCATCAATGGAAATGAAATCTCCCTGCTGAACTGTGTCATAAAGCGCCTTTGCCGCATTTTCACCAACGCCTCCCGCAGCCGCAAAGGGCATACGTATCTTTCCGTCTTCAACCTTGTACTTTGTGGCATGGGACTTGAAGATATCAATGGGCAGGAAGTCGTAGCCTCTTGCCATCATCTCGTTGGTGAGCAGCAGCATATCATATGTGCCCGAATCCTTGGCAGTCTTGTCATTGCCCTTTGCCTTTATCTCGTTCATCTTGAACTTGACGGCTTCTCTGCCCTGCATAGCAGTTTCGGCATCAAAATCTTCGCCACGAACTGTAAATATGGTAGCGTAAAATTCCAGCGGATAATAGACCTTGTACCACGCAAGCTTATTTGCAGCGATAACGTAAGCCGCCGCATGGGCTTTCGGGAACATATATTTTATTTTCAGACAGCTGTCGATGTACCACTCGGGAACATCATGATCACGCATGGTCTGCTTCATCTCCTCGGTGAGGAGCTTTGGAGCCTTACCCTTACGGGTTATCTCCATTATCTTAAAGGACAGGTTGGGGTCAACGCCGTGATAAATAAGATACGTCATGATACCGTCACGGCAGCCGATAACGTCCGAAATGGTGCATATTCCGTTTTTGATAAGATCCTGAGCATTGCCCAGCCATACGTCCGTACCGTGGGAAAGTCCCGAGATCTGGAGCAGGTCGGAGAATTTAGTGGGCTTTGCATCAAGAAGCATCTGCATGGCAAATCCCGTACCCATCTCGGGGATAGCAAGGGTTCCTGTCTGCCAGCCGATATCCTCAGCGGTAACGCCCAGTGCTGCGGGTGACTGATAAAGGCTCATTACCTTTTCGTCCGCAGGGAAAATGTCCTTTGTCATTACGCCTGTCATGTCTTCAAGATGCTTGTAAAGTGTGGGCACATCGTGTCCCAACTCGTCAAGCTTCAGGATTGTATCATGGAGTGAATGGAAGTCGAAGTGGGTGGTGACGAAGTTAGATTTTGGATCTTCCGCAGGGTGCTGAACGGCGGTAAAGTCGTAAACCTCATAATCAGAGGGAACAACGACCATTCCTCCGGGGTGCTGACCTGTGGTTCTCTTAACGCCTGTACAGCCCAGTGTGAGCCTGTTTTCCTCAGCCTTTGAAACGTGCTTGCCCACGGCTTCAAGATAATGCTTTACGTAGCCGTATGCGGTCTTTTCGGCAACCGAACCTGTGGTTCCCGCCTTGAACACGTTCTCGCTTCCGAAAAGTGTCTCGGTGTATTTATGAGCGGAGGTCTGATACTCGCCCGAGAAGTTAAGGTCGATATCAGGCGCCTTGTCTCCGTTAAATCCAAGGAACGTTTCAAAGGGGATATCATGACCCTCTCTTATATATTCCGTACCGCACTTGGGGCACTTTTTAGGCGGAAGGTCATAGCCTGAACCCACCGAACCGTCGGTTATGAACTCGCTGTTTTTGCAGTTGGGGCAAAGATAGTGAGGCGGCAGGGAGTTTACCTCCGAGATACCTGACATATTTGCAACGAATGATGAACCTACAGATCCACGGGAACCAACCTGATAGCCATGCTCATTGGAGTTTGCAACAAGCTTCTGGGCGATCATGTACAAAACCGCAAATCCGTTCTTGATAATGGAGTTCAGCTCCTTGTCAAGACGCTTCTGAACGATGTCGGGCAGTGGGTCACCGTAGGTCTCCTTGGCTCTCTGCCATGTGATTCTGGGAAGCTCCTCCTCGGCATTATCCATGCTGGGGGTGAATGTTCCCGGCGGAATGGGTCTGATATCGGGATCGACCATATCCGCTATCTTGTTCGTATTGGTAACAACGACCTCGTAAGCCTTTTCCTTGCCCAGGTAGGAAAATTCCTCCAGCATTTCATCAGTCGTCCTGAGATACAGCGGCGGCTGATATTCGGCATCAGCAAACTTGTCGTACATAAGTATCTTTCTGAATATAGAGTCCGCAGGGTCCATAAAATGAACGTCGCAGGTGGCTACAACAGGTATGTTCAGCGCCTCACCCAGCTTAACGATCGTTTTGTTGAAATCCTGCAGATCCTCAACGGTGTTGATGTTCTCGTAATCCTCATCACGGATAAGGAACTGGTTGTTGAGAGCAGGCTGTATCTCCAGATAATCGTAAAATGAAGCTATCTCGCAGAGAACGTCCCAGGGTCTGCCGTCACGGACAGCAGTGAATAGCTCGCCCGACTCGCAGGCGCTTCCCACGATAAGACCCTCACGGTATGTAAGCAGCTCGGACATGGGTATTCTCGGCCGCCTGTGGTAATGGTTCAGGTGGCTGAACGAAACCAGCTTGTACAGATTTTTAAGTCCCGCATTGTTGCGCACAAGGATTATCTGATGATAGGTTCTCAGGAGCCTTGGGTCAACGTTCTTGGTAACGCTGTTTATCTCGCTGATGTTCACACAGCCGTGCTCGGTGATAAGACGTGTGGCAAGCTTGATGAAAATGCGTCCCAGCATTTTTGCGTCCTCAAAGGCACGGTGATGGTCAAACTCGCCCAGTCCCAGATGCTTTGCCACCACATCAAGCTTGTGCTTTTTAAGCTCGGGAAGCATACTGCGGCACATTACCACCGTATCAATAGTGGAAAAATGGAATTCAATGCCGTGACGGAGACATTCCGCACGGATAAAGGACGTATCAAAGCCTGCATTATGGGCAATAAGCACGGGATTTTCACCGCAGTATTCAATGAATTTTTCCAACGCTTCCTTCTCGGAGGGCGCACCCTTGACCATTTCGCCCGTGATACCCGTAAGCTTTGTTATCCTCTCGGGGATAGGACGCTCGGGGTCAGCAAAGCTGGAAAATGTGTCGCATAGCTCCAGGTCACGGAGCCTTACTGCACCGTACTCGATGATCCTCTCGCCTGTGGCGGAAAAGCCCGTTGTCTCCAGATCGAACACGATAAGCTCGCCCTTGATGGGAACGTCCTTATAGACCTTTACCGCCTCAACGGTATCATCAACGGAATAGGCTTCGCAGCCGTAGATTATCTTAAACTCTCCGCCGCCTTTTCTTATATCATCGCAGGCAGCCACCGCATCGGGAAATGCCTGAAGTCCACCGTGGTCAGTGATGGCAATAGCCTTATGTCCCCACGAATATGCACGCTTGATAAGCTTGTCCGCAGGGGTTATCGCATCCATCTGGGACATATTGGTGTGCATATGAAGCTCAACACGCTTTTCCTCGCAGGTGTCAGTTCTTTCAAGCTTTTTAACCAGCATGATGTCATTGGCACGCATGATAAATTCGTTGTCAAAAGTATCAAAATCCGCCTTGCCTCTGATAACAACAGTGCAGCCCTTTTTGAGCTTTGAAAGAACATTTTCGCTGTCCTTGTCGGCAAAATCCTTTATAGAGATAGAACCCGTGTAGTCGGTAAGGCTAACAGTTGTTATGCGCTTTTCCTCGCCCTTTTTGTTCTTTATCTCCTTTTCGGCATAGTCAAAAACATCGCCCCAGATAACAATTCCGTTTCTGGCTTCATTTATATCGCCGATATTGGTAACGCTGTCGGCATAAATGCGCTTGCCCTTGACTATCTCGGCACCGTCGCTCATTACGGGGATATCCTTGAAATCAACTGTAACTGTCTGAGGAGCTTCTTCCACATAAGCGGGACGTGCAGGAATATCAGGGTCGGGAATGGGCAGTGAATCGGAATATACCTGCTTCATCATCTGCTCATAATGGTAGTCGTTATCCTGCTCTGTCTGCTTTTCGATAAGCTTTACGGTGAGCTTTACGGAAAACTCCTCGTTCAGCAGCTTTGCAAGAGCATTTTCAAAGCCTGCTCTTGACAAAAGCTCCGCACCGCCTCTTTTAAGCTCAATATGTACGATATTGTCGTCGATATAATAAAACGCACCGTTAAGATGACCGTTTATCACTGCCATATCCTGCTTTAAACGCTTGACAGCCTCGCCCGTGTATTTTGCGTCCAGCATATCGGGAGTATATCTGCACTTTACACGCAGGTAGTCCAGTCCCACTGCCTTTGCCGCCGCACGCTCGAACTCGTCAAGGTTATCAAACCTTTGTAGCTGTGTAAACTTTGCAAACAGGACCATCTGCTTGCCGTCCTTGCTGTGGCATATTTTCAGCAGTTCACCCCTGCCTACGGGGTTGGGGATATTATCGGTATATTCGGAAAAAAGCTCTTTTATCAGCAATTTCTGTTTTCCTCCCGCAGCTTGTCTATCTCAGACAAAAGCTCTTTCAAAACGTCCTCTTCCTTTACTTTTCTGAGAAGCCTGCCCTTTCGGAAAATAACGGCACAGCCGTCTCCGCCCGCAATTCCGATATCAGCCTCGGCAGCCTCTCCGGGGCCGTTGACAGCGCAGCCCATGACTGCAACCGTGATATCCTCTGGGATATCCTTTACCGCAGCTTCAACGCTCTTGGCAAGCCCTACAATATCTATCCTTGTGCGTCCGCAGGTGGGACATGACACAAGCTTTACTCCGTGACCCAGACCGATTGCTTTGAGAATATCCTTTGCGGCTGCCACCTCGGTAACAGGGTCATCGGTGAGGGAAACACGGATAGTCTCGCCTATGCCGTCGCAAAGGAGCGAGCCAATTCCAACAGCCGACTTGATAAGTCCCATATGAGCCGTGCCTGCCTCGGTAACACCAAGGTGCAGAGGATATTCAGTCTGCTCTGCCGCAAGGCGGTATGCGGCTATCATAGTCTTAACGTCGGAGGATTTTATGGAAATTACGATATCATTGAAATCGCACTGCTCCAGCAGCCTTGCGTGACCTATAGCACTTTTAACAAGAGCCTCGGCGCAGGGACCGCCGTTCTCTGCAAGGATATCCTTTTCAAGTGAACCTGAGTTCACGCCTATTCTTATTGGGATATTTCTCGCACGGCAGGCATCGGCAACAGCCTTTACCCTGTCCATTCCGCCGATATTTCCGGGGTTTATGCGTATCTTATCCACGCCTGCTGCGGCACATTCCAGTGCCACCTTATAATCGAAATGGATATCCGCAACCAGAGGTACGGATATCCTGTTCTTTATGGCTTCAATGAGCCGCACATCTTTAAGCAACGGCACGGACACACGTATTATCTCACAGCCTGCCTCTTCAAGCGCCATTGCCTGACGGACATTGCCCTCCACGTCATCAGCAATGACATTGAGCATGGACTGGATATATATTTTCTTACCGTCAAGGGTAAGGTTTCCGACTTTTACGGGGTGGAGCTTTCTCATTTTGCATTCTCCTTTGATTTGCGGCATTTTTCAGCACAAGGCTACTTTATGATATTCTTCACATCATTGAATGTAACAAAGAGCATAAGCAGCATAAGCAGTGCAAAGCCCGCAAAATGTATCATACCCTCTGTTTCGGGCTTCATGGGCTTCTTGCGTATCGCTTCGATGATAAGGAAAACCAGCCTGCCGCCGTCAAGAGCAGGCAGAGGCAGAAGGTTGAAAATTCCCACGTTTACCGAAATAAGCATAGCTATTTCAAGCAGAAATCCTATATCAAAGCCTGATTCCTGAGCGCTTTCCGAGATAACCGTAACTATTCCCACAGGGCCCTGAAGATTGTTTAAACCGTATTTCCCCGTGATAAGGTCTTTCAGTGAAAGGAGCACAAGGCGTGAATAGTAGCAGAATTTGTTTCCCGCCTGAGGCAGAAGATCAGCTGCTCCAAGCTTCTTGGCATACACCTTGAAATCATAGTTAAGCACACGCTCACCTGTTTCTTCATCAACAGTGAGCTGAAATTTTACACCGTTCAGATCAAGCTTCTTACCGTCACGCACTACCACAAAATCAAGCACGCCGTCCTCGTCGTTCCTGAGCTGATAGATGATATCATTTGCAGTGAAAATATGCAGTCCGTTGACCTTAACTATCCTGTCGCCAACCTGCATTCCCGCTGCCTGGCAGCCTGAACCGTCGGATATCTCGGCAACTATATTTGTGGTATATTGCTGTGCCACCAGGAGCGTCACTATGGAAATAAGAAAACCGAGTATCAGGTTCATTATGGCACCTGCTGCGATAACAGCCATTCTGCGCCACACGGACTTACTGCGGAAGCTGTTCTCGCTGACTGCCTCCTCGTCCTCGTCCATGGAGCAGTAACCGCCAAGGGGCAGGATACGAATGGTAAAAAGCGTGTTTTTACCCTGCTTTTTGAATATCGCAGGGCCCATTCCTATGGCAAATTCCTTTACGTCTATCCCGCATTTTCTCGCAACTATAAAGTGACCGAACTCATGGACTACCACGATCACGCAGAAAATAAGGATCGCACAGATGATAGAAATAACTGTACTCATTAGCTCCTCCGAAAATCAGCAGATGTGGTATCTGCTGTCAATAAACGCTCTTGCAGCCTTATCCGCTTCAAGAACTGTGTCAACGCTGTCGGCGCACTTTACGGGTATCTCATCAAGTGCGGCGCATACTCCTCTGCCTATATCGTTAAAGCCTATCTTTTTGTCAAGGAAAAGCTCAACTGCACGCTCGTTGGCACCGTTCACGATGCTTCCCGCCGTTCCGCCTGTTTCGGCAGCCCTGACAGCCGCAGCAAGGCAGGGAAAAGCCTTCATATCGGGCTTTTCAAAGGTAAGCCTGCCATAATCGGTGAGGGAAAGCTTACCCGATGCCGAGGGCATACGCTCGGGATATGTAAGCGCCAGCTGTATCGGTATCTTCATATCTGGAACACCAAGCTGAGCAATGACCGCATTATCCGCCAGAACTATCGCCGAATGGACAACGCTCTGCCTGTGGACAACTATCTCCACGTCAGAGGGCTTGACATGAAAAAGATGGCACGCCTCCATAAGCTCCAGGCCCTTGTTCATAAGTGTGGCGCTGTCAACGGTTATCTTTCTGCCCATTGACCAGTTAGGGTGCTTGAGAGCCTGCTCGATGGTCACATTTTCCAGCTCTTCAAAGCTCTTTCCGAAGAAAGGCCCGCCAGATGCGGTAAGGATTATACCTTTAAGCTGCTTTGAAACGTCTCCCTTTATGCCCATTATGCACTGAAAAATGGCGCTGTGCTCGCTGTCAACGGGAAGTATCTGCCTGCCAAGGTCGGCAGCCAGCTTCATAACGATATCCCCGCCTGCAACAAGAGTTTCCTTGTTGGCAAGGCCAACATCCAATCCGCTTTCAAGAGCGGCAATTGTAGGCTTTAATCCGACCATTCCCACAACAGAATTGAAAGTGATGTCCGCAGTATCGTCCGACGCAAGGGCGCACAAGCCCTCCATACCCGTAAGTATCTCGGTGCCTGATCCAAAAAGCTCATCTTTTAAAGGCTTGACATATTCCTCATCAAAGATGCAGACCCTTTTCATGCCGAACTCTTTTGCCTGCTCGGCAAGTCTTTTATAGTTGCTTTTCAGAGCAGCGGAATGTATGCCGATTCCGTGAAGCCTGCACACCTCCACAGTCTGAGTACCGATAGAACCGCCCGATCCCAGCAGATTTATCTTTTTCATAAAAACGTCTCCAAAAAAATCAAGGTGCTGCCCTGCTCCGAATTTATCCGAGCTCGAAACAGCACCGTTATTTCACATCATCAGCTAACGCTGGAAACAAATATATACTGACCGAATGCGTTGAAAACCAGCATAATATAAGGAAGCACAAAATATACGCTGTCAAAGCGGTCAACTATTCCGCCATGACCGGGAAGTATCTTGCCGTAATCCTTGATACCGTACTCTCTTTTGAGAAGAGAAGCCGAAAGGTCGCCCACCATGCTGATGGGAGTTGCTATCATCATCACAACGGAAAGCAGCAGGTAATTTACCTCAAAATCAATTCCGTTCAGGTGCATAACATACTTGTAACCCATTGCGTAAAGAATAAACACAATGACAGTTACCACAAGTCCGCCGACTGCGCCCTCGACCGTTTTCTTGGGGGAGATATCGGGGCAGAGCTTGTGCTTGCCGAAGAATGTACCCACAAAATACGCACCGCCGTCAGGTATCCATGCAGCCATAAGAGCCATTATAACATAGGATATGCCGTGAACGCTGCTCATATTCTTAAGAGATACAAGACAGGTAACTGAAAGTGTGATGAGGCAGGTGGTGGTCACCATCACAGCCAGCTTGTCAAAGGGCAGGCGCTTGTGATCGGCAACATATCCCGCAAACATCAGGAACACGATAACGGAAGCTGCAAGCAGTCTCCAGATATCGCCGATAAAATCAAACCATGTAAGCAATGGTATGGTCACAGCAAAAGCTATGCACATTGCAAAATGACCGGGATACTTATTCACACCGCAGCCGCAGGCATGGAGTATCTCATACACGGACAGTCCCGCTATTGCCGCTACAACAATGGGATAAAGCACGGTATTGCTGAGAATCATTACGATTATTCCGAAAGTAATACCAATTATAGCAGTTATGATTCTTGTTTTCACGGTCAAACACCTCCGAAGCGCCTGCTTCTTGAAGCGTATGCTTCAAGAGCCTTATCCAGCTCTTTTTCATTGAAATCAGGCCATAAAACATCTGTAGAATAGAGCTCGGCATACGCCGCCTGCCACAAAAGGAAGTTGGAGAGCCTCAGCTCGCCGCTGGTGCGTATGATAAGGTCAGCATCGGGGGCTGAACCTGTGTAAAGCATTCCCGAAAAAAGCTTCTCGTCAATATCCGAGGGCTTAATGTCCCCGTCGGCAGCAGCTTCCGCCAGCCGCCTTGCCGCATATACGATATCATCTCTGCCGCCGTAGTTCATCGCAAACATGATCGTCATAGAGTCATAGCCCGCAGAATTTTGCTCCAGCTTTATCATGCGCTCCCTGAGCTTTTCGGGAAACGGCTCCTTGCTGCCGAGAAATATTATCCTTGCTTTTTTGCCCGTAAATCGGTCAGCCTCGTCAAGATAATCGTAAAAAAGGCGCATAAGAGCATCTACCTCTTCCTTGGGGCGCTTCCAGTTTTCGGTGGAAAACGCAAAGAAAGTAGCATACTTTATTCCCCTGTTTCGGCAGGCGTCCATTATCTTGCGGAGATTATCGGCTCCCGCCTTATGACCCGCAGGACGGGGAAGGCCACGCTTTGCAGCCCATCTTCCGTTGCCGTCCATTATAAATCCCACGTGAGCAGGAACATTTGCAGTGTTTTTAGAAAGATCAGATGCGCTTATAACTACACAACCTCTCTGTAAATCAAATATAGCCGCAGATCAGACGGTCATGATCTCCTTTTCCTTGTCAGCAACAACTGCGTCGATATCATCAACAGCCTTGTCAGTTACCTTCTGGAGATCCTTTTCGATAGACTTCATGTCGTCCTCAGTGATCTCGGAGTTCTTCTTCATAGCCTTGAGCTTGTCAAGAGCATCTCTTCTTGCATT
>ERZ1026868.618-NODE-618-length-21413-cov-9.383276_pt1 | contig 21413 bp, 19 predicted proteins | sample MGYA00380164_ERZ1026868 | MGnify/ENA primary metagenome ERZ1026868 (study PRJEB33269, sample SAMEA4719800) | human gut metagenome | biome: human-associated habitat; feature: organic feature; material: feces | place: Cameroon | collected 2013-10 ... | reverse complement strand
GTTTCGTTGCGATTGATAATAACCTTTAGTTCGTTGTCCTCTATCTTGACGAGATACCAGCCTCCGTCAAACTCTTTATATGAAGTGTTTTCCTTGAATTTTCCTTCTTCCTTCACGCTGGCAATCCAAAAACTTTTGTAGTTTTTACAGGCAAACAGGCTGCTTCCTCCTTCGGCTTCCACTTTCAGTTCACCGTTCTTCAAGCCCGACGGAACCGTGCTCCACTTCATAGGGTCGGCAAGTCCATCAGGGTCGGACAATTCGCAGCTTGTAAGGGACATTACGCCTGCCAACAAGCATAACAATAGTTTCTTCATATGTTTATTTGTTTAAAATCGTTTTGGTCTGCTTAGAACGACCAACCGAATCCTATGTACGGGAAGAAAGCAGCCTTATTGAGTCCGTATTTGTCGCCAAAGTTGAACGACGGCGAAACGCCTACACGGAACATGAATCCGTTGGGGCGCTGATAGCGGTAGCCTATGTCGCCGAAGAAGAAATAACCGAATTGAGTTCTTGATGAAGTGTAAAAATAAGTTTTAGGAGAAGTTTCGTCTGTATTCTCCCCACCTGGATACCACCCTGTATCTTTTACGTATCCAATAGTTTCCTTTACCTGATATACACCAAGACTCGCACCGAAACCCAGCTCCAACTTGCTATTCTTCTTTCCGATTAGATAGTTTAGCTCCAACGGAACACCAACGCCATTGATTTTCTGGTCGGGCCAACCAGAATTGTCTCCATAGCCATAGCCAATGCCCACACGGTAGCCTAAACCTGAGTTTCCATTGAATCTGCTGTCGTAGTTGATGCCTGCAATATTTTGGGCACCAAGTAATTCTACAGACAGGCTGCGTGTCTTCTGTTGTGCCATTACTGCCGAAAAACAGCATAATGCAAATAGTGATAATAAAATCTTTTTCATATGTTGTTAAGATTAAATTATATCCAAGGACAAGATCCCCGAAAACTTGTTATTATGCTGCAAAAGTACAATCGTTTGTTTTTATACACAACGTCTCCTTATTCGAAACGGCAAAAATGTGTTGCGAAGCAGCAATATTTTCTATTGAAGCAATTATAGGTATTCCTCTTTTTATAATAATCCTCTCAACTCTTACGGATAAGTAACAAAGATGATGAAGTCTATTTGTTGCTATTCTCTGTTCTTTTATCGCCCCAGCCCTTTTTCTTTCTTTTGTGGAATGCTTCCAAGCCCTACCTTTTGTGTTCCGTCCCAATTCGTCAACTGGTCGGCACAACCATTGGAGCCACCAAGCGAAACGTATGTGTCTGCACTACATGACATATGGTCAACGAAAGCGAGAAAGTTGTCAATGGTGTTGTCTGTGAATTGAACTTCATTCGTGGCGAATAATTTTGTCCAACTGGTGACACATTCTTGCTTGAAGTCTGTAAAACCTTTCCACGACATACCAGATAAGAAACTTTTTGCTGCCGATTCTTTACTGGCTTTAGAATTCAATCCAATATTATGCTTTACAGCAGATGCCATAATGCCATAGTATATGGAAGCCGATTCTTTCTCGTTGAAGTTGACTCTATCTGTCTTTGCAAAGGAAGATAAAGCTTCATGTCCCTCATGGATGAACTTGTCAAGCACTCCTATGTATCTAATTTGCCGAGCCATGCTTTCAGGTTTGGCTTCGGCTTCTTGCATCTTCATTATGCTTGTCACGTTTTGCATTAATGGCTGCTACAAGAGCCTTGATAGCTGCGTAGATATTAGCCACACGCTCCTCACGCCACGCCTTTTGTCCGATAATAGTAGGAATCGGGATGGCAAGTTCTTTCTTTACGGCATTCATCGCTTCTTGAACTGGAGCCTTTATGTTGAGAAAAGAAATGGTCAGCTCCTTCTTGTCGATCAGGGCAAGTACAGCATACTTCTGCATTCTATGGTTAGTTAGTCATAGTAAATTATGGTTAGTTACAAGGCTCTAAATACTCTTCTAAAAACAAAAGCAGATTGCATTCACCTTCGTGTCGGTTTTGCAATCTGCATTTATTTTCTTTGATAGTTTCTTAGTGCTATTTTATGTAATAGATAGGTTCCATCTCTGTTGTAGAGTAATCAGACGCTACTATTTCTTAATCTTCTTGATAATCCATTTAATGGCAAACCAAAGGATTACGAGGCCTACGATGCCGATAATGGCAAACTTGATGTAGTCGCCATATTCAAGGATTTTATCGTGTAGCTGCTCTTCTGGTACCATGGTGTGAAGATACCAGCCAAGGGTTGCGAGGATGCAGTTCCATGCACCTGCTCCGATTGTGGTGTAGAGGAGGAAATGCCAGTATTTCATCTTTGCCAAACCTGCGGGAATAGAGATGAGGTGGCGGATGCCTGGGAGCAGACGACCTGTGAGGGTTGCCACCATGCCATGGTCGTAGAAAAATTTCTCGCTCTTTTCAACCTTCTGTTGGTTTAGCAAGCACATTTTGCCCCATTTGCTATTAGCAAAACGATAGATGATAGGACGACCGAGATAGTAGGCTGCAAAATAGTTGATTGATGCACCCACGTCGGCACCAATGGTGGCGAAGAGGATTACGAGGAATATGTCGAGGTTGCCTGCCGCTGCATGATAAGCTGCTGGCGACACAACGAGCTCTGATGGTACTGGTATTACCGTGCTCTCGAGGAGCATCAAGAAGAAGATAGTACCATAGTTGAGATTGCTCAATAGCGATGTGATGATGTTCATTTAAAAAACTTATTGGAATAATTGATGTAATCTTCTACTGGTGTGCCATCGGGAAACAGACTTCCGAGCACCTGCTTAGCTTCTTCCGGATTGCGTTGGCACACGTTGCTTAGGGCTGTATAGTATTCTGCAGGCTTATTGAGTTGCAGACATGCTAAAGCATAATATCCCCATCCGTCGTTGAGCTGTTCGTTACCTTCTTCGTAGTAGAGTTTGTGAAGGATGAAGTAGGCGATGTCGGGATGCTGACTGTCGATAGAAGCTGCCGAGAAGTCGATGCAAATCTGCAATAGCTGGTCGCTATCAGCAATAGCCAAAGCCTGCTTGAACATTTCGAATGCCTCAAGGTCTTTGCCATTCATGATGTAGCAAATGCTTCGCATGCATCTTATTTCTGCAGCATCGCTCTCTGGTTGCATGCTTGCCATGTCGATAGCGTTGAGAGCCTCTGGAAGATTCTTTGTTGCAGAATAGCAGTAAGCAAGTTCCTTGTAAATCGGCAGCAGATTGTCTGATGAAGGCGAACATTTTTCTATAGCTTTTTGCAGATGCGGAATGGCTTCTTGGTATTTGTCTCTATTGGAATAGCAGATGCCAAGAAACATGTCTCCCAGCTCTGACTCTGGCACAAGCTCAGAATAGCGAAGATAATATTTTATTGCTTCGTCATAGTTTTCGAGCGAGCATAGGCAGTTGGCCTTATGGATGATGGCATCAACATTATTAGAGTCGATGGCGAGCGCATAGTCGCAACTCTCAAGGCTCTTATCGATGTTGTTGCTAAGGAATTGAGCCGACGCCATCTGAGTCCAGTATGTTGCAGAGAAAGGATCTTGGTCGAGAAGTTTGTCGAGAAATTTCTCTCCTTGCGTAAATTTACCCTTAGAGATTGCATATCTGCTCTTTAGCTCCATGTAGCCCACGGAGTCTTTGTCTGCGCATTTGTTTAGCCATTTCTGGCATTTCTCGTCGTACTCATAGTCGAAGAAAACCTTAGCTATTTCCAAAGCACATTCATCTTTCTCGCTGTCGGCAGCATTGTCGTAGATTTCCTCCATCAGCATGTCGGCATGCTCCAGTTGTCCTTTGCACAGCAGAATCTCGACCATCAGATATCGGTATTCTATATCTGTGCGGTCTTCCACTTGTGCAGCATAAGCTTCTGCCTTCTCTATGTTTTTTTCGTTGAGCGCTTGTCGCGCTTTGAAACACAAGGGAAGGGTAGAGCCCGGGAACAAGTCGATGGCATAGTCGATAACTTCGAGAGCCTTGGCGAGATGTTTCTCAGAATAATAATGTTCGGCAATATCAATAAGAGAATCGACGTCAAGGTAGAGGCTTTCACCTCTTGCCTTGGCGTCTTCGTATTTTCTGATATTGTCTAAGAGTTCTGAGTTGTTGTTCATGTAATGATGATGTGGTCTGTGATAGGCCACTTTTTCTACTTGAAATAAAGATTATTTCTTCTGCTTAGCCCAAGTATCCTTCAAGCCTACGGTCTTGTTGAATACAGGTTTCTCGGCTGTAGAGTCGAGGTCAGCCATGAAGTAGCCAATGCGCTGGAACTGCAGATACTGACCAGCCTTCATGTCGGCAGCAAACTTCTCAACGTAGCAATTGGTGTCTACATGCAACGACTCTGGATTCAAGAGCTCGTGGAAGTCGCGCTCGTCGGCACCAGTATTCTCAACCATGAATAGGCGGTCGTATTCTCTAACCTCAGCCTTCACGCTATGGTCGACAGAAACCCAATGAAGAGTACCCTTAACCTTGCGGTTAGCACCTTCCATACCGCTCTTGCTGTTAGGATCGTATTCTGCCTGAATCTCGATGATGTTGCCATCTGCATCCTTGGTGCAGCCAGTACACATTATTATATAAGCGTTCTTCAGACGAACCTCCTTGCCAGGAGTCATGCGGAAGAATTTCTTTGGAGCATCCTCCATAAAGTCTTCGCGCTCTATCCACAAGTTGCGAGAGAAGGTGATGGTGTGTGTGCCGTCAGCCTCGTTCTCAGGATTGTTGATAGCCTCCATCTCTTCGGTCTGACCCTCTGGATAGTTGGTGATGACGAGCTTCACAGGGTCGAGCACAGCGCTCACGCGGATAGCCTTCTTATTGAGGTCGTCGCGAACGGCAGCCTCGAGCAGAGCCATATCGTTGAGAGCATCAAACTTGGTGTAGCCAATGCTGTCGATAAACTTGCGGATGCTCTCTGGCGAGTAACCTCTACGACGCATACCACAGAGAGTAGGCATTCGTGGGTCGTCCCATCCATTAACGAGATGCTCGTCGACGAGAGTGTGGAGTTTACGCTTGCTCATCACGGTATAAGTGAGGTTCAAACGGTTGAACTCAATCTGACGTGGACGGAAGTCGTGGATATTCTCTGTTTCGCCATTCTTCTCTTTCAAGAAGTCGATAAACTTATCGTAGAGCGGACGGTGAGGGACAAACTCCAAGGTACAGATAGAGTGGGTAACACCCTCGAAGTAGTCGCTCTGACCATGTGCGAAGTCGTACATAGGATAAGCGTTCCACTTTGTGCCTGTGCGATGATGAGGAGTGTGGATGATACGATACATGATAGGATCGCGGAAGTGCATATTGTCGCTTGCCATATCGAGCTTAGCTCTAAGCACCATGCTACCTTCTACCGCCTCGGCAGTATTCATAAATTCGAATAGCTTAAGGCTCTCCTCAACAGGACGATCTCTGTAAGGGGAAGGCACACCAGGAGTGGTAGGAGTACCCTTTTGCTGTGCGATAACTTCGCTTGACTGTTCGTCGACATAAGCCAAACCCTTCTTGATCATCCAAACAGCGAAGTCCCAGAGCTTCTCGAAATAGTCGGAAGCATAATAGATGTTGCCCCACTTGAATCCAAGCCAAGTGATGTCGTGAAGGATGTTCTCCACATATTCGTTGTTCTCCTTGCTTGGGTTTGTATCGTCGAAGCGTAGGTTGCAAACGCCATTATATTTCTCAGCCACACCAAAGTCCATGCAAATAGCCTTTGCGTGACCGATGTGCAAATATCCGTTAGGCTCTGGCGGGAATCGGGTCTGAATGCGGCCACCGTTCTTTCCGGCAGCGAGGTCTTCTTCCACAAGCTGTTCTACAAAGCTGATGCTGCGCTTTTCATCAATAGCGCTGTTTTCTTCAATAGTTGTCATAACTTATATTGTTTTTTTGTTGTTTATCGCTTTATGTTTTGTTCTCTCTTATGTTTAGATGTTACAATGTGAGATAATGTATTATAACAACATGCAAAGATAATGCAAAAAAATGATATTAAAGAAGAATCTTGATGTATTTGCATAGTTTTCTTGATGTATATTTATATTTTTTATGTTCGCACGCGTAGATAGTTCTTGTAGAATCTTCGTTAAAGATAGGAGACGAGTAAAGAAAATGTTACAATTGTATTACGAAGATGTTATAACTATGTCGTAAATATGGTTTTTGAACCATCTTGTAAAAATTGGTGTATACGATTGCATAATGTTTGCGCAAACAAAAAAAATATCATGATTATGTGTAATTTTTCTCAAGAAATATTTGGAGATTTCAACTGAAAACTATACCTTTGCGAATGTTATCCTGAATACAATCTTTTACCTTAAAAAGACTAATACCTATTGGTGAAGTGCCTCTCGCTGTGAAGTGGGGGGCATTCGTTTTTTATATAGGTTTTATTTTGTATTCATCCATACTTCATTTGGCTTTGCCGATGATAAAATGACAAAATTCTTCAAAATTTAATAATGCCGTAATGAAACGGAATTATTTCTTTGAAAGTAGTGATAAAATAAAATGGAAAAGCCATAATAGCAAACTTTATGCTATTATGGCTTTCTTATTTCTTTCATTATTAGTTTCTAACCCTCAGAATTCTTACTAATTCTACTTCCTGAATCCCTCCATATTCTCATAGCGACGCTTCATCATGCGGTTGTAGATGTTGCGAAGCCAAAGACGATGGGTGAGGAAGAATGCTGCGCCAACGGTTGCCATTACGATGTTTGAGGTTGTGGTGGAGCAGAAGGCAGAGAGCAGAGAAACGAAAACCATAGGGACGATGAAAATTCCTAAGGTGGTCATTATCTGCACATAGTTGTTGCCCATGCCATTCTTGCTCACAAACTTGGTGTTTAGAGGCAACGATGACTTGTTGTAGACTGCCATCTGCATGATGCAGAAATATTGGCAGCCGATGGTGAATAGCGCATACGAGAGAATCATCCAAATAGACCATTTGCCGGTGAATACCGTTGGCAACAGTAGGAGAATAGGGATGATGGTCAAGGCGCTAAAGAAATAGTATTTAGCACGAAGCAGAGAATAGATATTCTCCTTGTGAACCATTAGTGCATCGATGTAGTTGCCCTCGTAGCTCATCACGTGGATAAGCATCATGGCAGCATAGACAACAAGATTATACAAACACCAAAAGTCTGTCATTTCCATGTTGTCGTAGACATCGGAGAACGAGCAAATAAGGGTTACTACAACCACAGCCCATGTGGCACTGATGAAGCTCTTGCGAGGATTCTTATTGCGCATCAGGCTTTTTATCTCGAGCTTCAAGTATTCGCCTATTTCCTTGTATCTATCGAGGAACTTGAATTCCGACACATTCTTTATCTTCGTAGTCTTGCTGGTGCGACCAATCTCGCTCATCACGCTATCGTATTGCAACTTGCGATTTACTACCACCATAATTGCCAACAAGCCTAAGGCAATAACGAGTGGCAAGATGTTGCCCTTGTCGAGCCAAGTGCCGAGAGTGGCATAAAGATTGAAGAAAGCTTCAAACGATTTCTCGGTAGGCATTCCGCCTATGTATAATGGTAGGAACACCAAGGCGTAGACAGCTATTGGCAGCAGCCACCACAGCATGCTGCTGACCACGAGTGTGCGCACAATGGAATACCATTGGCTATTGGCAAAAACAAAGATGGTGTAGGTGAGGAAAAGCAATAGGCAAGCGCCAATGCCGTGGGCGAAAACCACCGACATCAAGCAAAATGGGATGAGGATGGCGTACCATGTGATGTTGCCCCACGAGAAGATGGAGCGGAATAAGAAAGCATCGATACATACGTAGCGTGGCAATGGCAACAGCACGTATGGTTTGATGATTTGCGACGGCGTTTGCTGACCAATCCAACGGAAACCGAAGTCTATGCCAAGGATAATCGGCATTACGCCCATTATCAACTCCAGGGCTGTGAAGCCACGACTCTCGTTGGCTATTAGCGATAGCATCACGGCAATGAAAGCCAGATAAGCTATCACGAGCAACGAAACTACGCCTATAAAAAACTTTGCCGCCATGGTCTGAGGATACAGCGGACTGCGTTTCTCAGCAAGGCGGCGATGTTGTTGTAGAGTTTTGAATATTTCGATTTTCTCCATCTTGAGGTGCAATTAAAATACTTGAGCTATTTCAATTTAGAAGAATCCTTGAGCACTACTATATATAATAAGGTGTTATCTCAAGTCAATAACCTCAGCTTTTGGAAAATCCTTAGCCTTGAAGGTGAACATGCTGTTTGCCAACTTCTTTGCTTTGAAGTTTTTGATGTTGATGGTCGACCATGTGTTGCCCTCAAGCATCTTTACCTGCACAGGAATGTATGTAGAGCTGTTCACGGTGACGTAGAGTTCCTTCACCGAGCGCTTTTTGTTTTGAGCTGTGAGGTGAACAACATAGTTTCTGCCCGAAGTCTTCATCGACATGTTGTAGCCACTCTTATACATAGTGATAAAAGTATAAGGATTCATCTTCATGCGCTTAGCTTCGGTAGGCGTGGTGATGTTTACCTCGTTGGTTGATTTCATGTAGCTCCATTGAGTTTTGCCGTTGTACCAAACGATGGCACTTGGAATAGAGGCTTGAAACATGTGACCTTTGATAGCGATGGTGCCCGAAGTGGTTCCCATCTTTGGGTTCGACATAGTGAACGAAGCACTTGCGCCGCCCTTGTTGCCAACTACTGTTGCTGTTTTGTCCAGCACCTTGCGAGCCTGAGCTGCAGATTGTGCTGATGCTGTAAGGCTCAGCAGAGCCATAAGCATAGAAAAAATGATAATCTTTTTCATATCTTGTTTCTCCTTCTTTTTACCTTTTACCCTTATTACCTTTTTGGGATAAGCGACGCAGCCGAGCTGCGACGAACGCAACCCCAAAACCACTTTTACCGTTTTACTTTTTACTTTTTACTTTTTTACCTTTTTACCCTTTTACCTTTAAAATTATCCTCTCAGTCTTGCCAAAAGCTCGTTGAGAGTATTCTCGTCGGCGATGAGCACCTCGCGAGGTTTCGAACCCTGCTGAGCACCTACGATGCCTGCTGACTCTAATTGATCCATTAGGCGTCCGGCACGATTGTAGCCGATAGAGAAACGACGCTGAATCATACTTGTAGAACCTTGCTGCGAGATTACGATGGCGTGGGCTGCATCTTCGAAGAATGGGTCAAGACTCTTGAGGTCGGCAGAACCGTCGCCACCAAAGTCGCCGCTTCCATTTTCGTCGGCAGGTTCAGGGAGTTCCATAGGAGCCACAGGACCCGACTGCCCAGAGATGTGGTCGTTGACATTCTCAATTTCAGGAGTATCGATGAATGCACATTGCACACGAATAGGGTCGCCACCAGCAAGGAAGAGCATGTCGCCCTTACCCACCAACTGCTCTGCGCCCTTGCGGTCGAGGATGGTGCGAGAGTCGACAACCGAAGTCACACGGAAGGCAATACGTCCAGGGAAGTTGGCCTTGATATTACCAGTAATAATCTTGGTTGTTGGTCGCTGAGTTGCAATAACCATGTGGATACCCACGGCACGTGCCAACTGTGCAATACGCGCAATTGGTTGCTCTATCTCCTTGCCGGCAGTCATGATAAGGTCGCCAAACTCGTCGATGATAACCACGATGTAAGGCATGTATTCGTGACCCTTAGTCATGTCGAGCTTATGGTTAACGAATTTCTCGTTGTATTCCTCAATCTTCTTCACCTGTGCCATCTTCAGCATGTCGTAGCGATGGTCCATGAGCTTGCAGAGAGAGTTGAGTGTGCGCACCACCTTGTTTACGTCGGTGATGATAGGCTCGTCGTCGTTTTCAGGAAGTGCAGCCATGAAGTGAGAAGTAATCTGATTGTAGATTGAGAACTCCACCTTCTTAGGGTCTACGAGCACAAACTTAAGTTCGTTTGGATGCTTCTTGTAGAGTAGGGAAGTGATGATGGCGTTCAGACCTACAGACTTACCCTGACCAGTAGCACCAGCCACGAGAAGGTGAGGAAGCTTGTGGAGGTCGAACATAAATACGTCGTTAGAGATGGTCTTACCAATAGCCACAGGCAACTCCATCTTCGACTCCTTAAACTTCTTAGAGTTTAATACACTCTCCATCGAAACTATCTGTGGCTTCTTGTTAGGCACCTCGATACCGATAGTGCCACGACCAGGGATAGGAGCGATGATACGAATGCCAAGAGCAGCAAGGTTCAAGGCAATATCGTCTTCCAAGTTTCTAATCTTGTTGATGCGCACACCCTCGGCAGGAGTAATCTCGTAGAGAGTGATGGTTGGACCCACGGTAGCGCTGATGCGGCTAATCTTCACGCCAAAGCTATCGAGCACCTCAACGATGCGATTCTTGTTGGCTGTGATTTCCTCCATGTCAACCACAGGACGATTGTTCTCCTCGTATTTCTTCAGGAGTTCCAATCCTGGCTTCTTATATCTTGTGAAAGGCTCCAGCGGGTTGATAGGAGTCTTCAATATTTCCTCTATCGACAGTTCGTTGCCCTTGCCCTGTTCTACGGCTGGAGCAGCTTCTACAGTAATGTCTGGCGAATTCTTCTTGTCTTCGCCATTTGTAGCTGTAGGCTCTATGTCTACTGCGATGCTATTGTTCTCAGGCTCCAGACTGTCAACGGCTGGAGCTGCATTATTATCGTCGTTGTCGTTGCTTAGGTCAACAACCGTAGCTTCGTCATTCTCTTCTTCTGTTCCGCCGTAGAGGTTTTCTTCAGTATCAACAGAAGTGAGCGGATGATTATCGTCTGCATTATTGTCGCCCATGTTTGTGACATTGAATTTTATCTTCGAAGTCAAGTAAGCCACAGGGTTCAAAGCCTTGCGAATCAATTCTATAGTCTCGCTGGTGAGATAAGTCAAGAAAGTGAGGGCTGTGAGCAGCAATATCGCAGTAAGTCCTGGAGGACCAACGAGGTTCTCCAACTGTTCTACGATAAACACTCCGTGGTTGCCACCTGGGTTAAAAGTCATCGACCCCATGATAGGAGTGAGGAATTTGGCGAGTGTCACCGAAGTCCACACCATCACCACCATCATGCCGAAGAACCATTTCCAAAGGTTCACGTTGTAAGCATGCAGCAGTTTTAGTCCCACCATTATAATAAATACCGGAATGAGGAACGCAGGAATACCGAAGTTTACCGTCATAAGATAATATGACAGCAACGCTCCTATCGAACCACAATAGTTGGTGAATTGTTTGCCTGTGTTTAGCCATTCTCCCGGTCGAAGGTTCTCCAAGATGCTTTGGTCAGCAGCTCCTGTTGCGAAAAAAGACCCCATAGCAATTATCAGCACTATTGCTGATGCTATGAGAAAAAGTCCAAAAAGGGCATCTGTTGTTTCGTTGGATAATATCTTGTTGAGCCCGAATACTTCGGTAAATGATTTGCTTTTGCGCTCTACTTTTTTCTTTGCCATGGTATGTATTTACAAATTTAACTGCAAAAATAGCGTAAAAAACTTAGATTCTGCCATAATTTGATAACTTTTTTCTAATTTTGCAAATTGTAACAAGAAATAGATAATGAGAAAGACCATATACAACAAGTTTGATAAGCGTGCCATAACAGCCTTGCCTGTGCTAAAATTCCCTGGCCGCATCATCGTAATTATGTCTGAAGGCGAAACTGAAAAGGCCGTAGACTATTTACTTTCGAGCGATATCTTAGGCGTAGATACCGAGACTCGACCATCTTTTCATCGTGGCGAGATGCACAAAGTGGCATTGCTGCAAGTGTCTACTCGCGACACCTGTTTCTTGTTTCGTCTAAACCATACTGGCATTACTCCAGCCATTAAGCGACTCTTGGAAGACACTACAGTAAAGAAAATCGGACTCTCATGGCACGACGACATCCTTATGCTCAGAAAGCGTCAGGAGTTTACTCCAGGATTGTTCATCGACCTGCAAGACATCGTTGGCTCTATAGGCATCGAAGATCGCAGTTTGCAGAAACTCTATGCCAACGTGTTCGGACAGAAAATAAGCAAACGCCAGCGACTCACCAATTGGGAAATCGATGTGCTCAACGATAAGCAAAAGCAGTATGCTGCCACAGATGCGTGGAGCTGCATCAACCTCTACGAAGAAATAGAGCGCCTAAGAAAAACTGGCGACTATGATCTCGTGGTAAGTGAAGAGGGAAGAGTGAAGAGTGAAGAATCAAATGGTAGTGAGGGGTAGAGACTATTCTAAAAATCATTTGGCTATTCTTAAATCATTAGATTTTCTAATTATTGAATTTATTTGGCTATTCTAATTATTGGAATTAAAGTATAAACAATAAAAGATGTATAAGACAATATATTTGAAAAAGGGTAAGGAAGAATCGCTAAAGCGTTTTCATCCTTGGATATTCTCGGGAGCTATTCTCCGTGGTGACGACGATATTGCTGAGGGCGATATTGTAAGAGTGTTGTCGGCAGGTGGCGACTTCCTCGCAGTAGGTCATTTCCAAATTGGTTCTATCGCAGTAAGAGTGTTGTCGTTCAGGGATATTGAAATCGACGACAACTTCTGGACAGCTCGTCTTGCTTCGGCTCTTGAGGTTCGCCGTAGCCTTGGCATTGCCGACAATCCCGACAACAACACCTATCGTTTGGTGCATGGCGAGGGCGACAACTTGCCTGGTCTCGTAATCGACTGCTACGGCAAAACTGCCGTGATGCAGGCTCATAGCGTGGGAATGCACGTTTGCCGTATGGAGGTGTGCAAGGCGCTCGTTAGCGTGATGGGCGAGAGAATAGAAAACGTTTATTACAAGAGCGAAACCACCCTGCCTTTCAAAGCTGATCTCGGACAGCAGAATAGCTTTATCTATGGCGGTAGCGACGAGAATACAACAAAGGAAAACGGACTCCTTTTCCATGTCGACTGGCTCAGAGGTCAGAAGACAGGCTTCTTCGTCGACCAGCGCGAAAACCGCTCATTGCTCGAGAAATATTCTCATGGCAAGAGTGTGCTCAATATGTTCTGCTATACTGGCGGTTTCTCTGTCTATGCTATGCGTGGCGGAGCCAAGTTGGTGCACTCGGTAGATAGTAGTGCTAAGGCTATTGAGCTTACCAATGCCAACATCGACCTCAACTTTGCGGGCGACAAGCGCCACGAGGCTTTCTGCGAGGATGCTTTCAAATTCCTTGATGCCAACGATGGCAAATACGACCTTATCATTCTCGACCCTCCTGCCTTTGCTAAGCATCGTGCTGCTCTTCATAATGCCTTGAAGGGCTACACACGCCTTAATGTCAAGGGCTTCGAAAAGATTAAGCCAGGCGGAATATTGTTTACCTTCAGCTGTTCGCAGGTGGTTACTAAAGACAACTTCCGCAATGCAGTCTTCACAGCTGCTGCTCAGGCTGGTCGCAAGGTGCGCATCCTTCATCAGCTTCATCAGCCTGCCGACCATCCTATCAACATCTATCATCCAGAGGGTGAATATTTGAAGGGATTGGTGCTCTACGTAGAATAAAATACACCTCAGTTCTGAATAAATACTGTATTCTGAAAAATACCGTATGTTGAAAACTAAGAAAGATAAAATCCTGCAGCAGGTGGCTGGTTTCATAGCTCGAAATCAGTTGCTTGCTGCTGACAATAAATACATAGTGGCATTGTCGGGTGGAGCCGATAGTGTCGCTTTGTTGCTTATTATGAAGGCTCTCGGCTACGACGTTGAGGCTGCGCATTGCAATTTCCATTTGCGTGGCAAAGAGTCGGAGCGCGACGAGAACTTCTGTGTGTCGCTATGCGAATCGTTGGGCATAATTCTTCATCGCATACATTTCGACACTCTCACCTACGCCCAACTCCATAAGGTCAGCATCGAAATGGCTGCCCGCGACCTCAGATATTCTTATTTCGAACAGTTGCGTCGCGATATTAATGCCGACGCCATCTGTGTGGCTCACCATAAGGACGATAATGTGGAGACCATTCTGCTCAACCTCGTCAGAGGCACAGGCATGAACGGACTGACAGGCATTTCGCCTCGTAATGGCTTCATCTTGCGCCCCTTGCTCTGCATAGGTAGAGAAGACATCTTGGAATATCTCGAGGCTGAAAATCAAGACTACGTCACCGACAGTTCAAATCTTGTCGACGATGTGCAACGCAACAAAATCAGGCTAAACGTGTTGCCGCTTCTCGAGAATGTGAATCCTGCCGTCAAGGACAACATCCTTACTATGTCTCGATGGATTGCTGAGGCTTCCACAATTGTAGAAGCTTCGCTTAGTGAGGCTAAAGCTAAGGCTGTTTCGTCTGCAACGCTGAACGATTCGTTCTGCGTAGATATTTCCAAGGTCGAGGAATATCCGTCGGCTGAATATTTGCTTTGGGACATTCTTAGGGACTATGGTTTCAACTCTTCGCAGGTGGCTTTTGTGGCTGAGAATCTGCACGCCACAACAGGTACCTCGTGGCTCTCTTCTTCTCACGAGCTTACTCTTGACCGCGGTCGACTCATCCTTACTCCTTTGGATAAAGAAGAGGGCAGACAGATGCGAATTCCCGAAGCGGGCACCTACGTGTATACAGAACTTTGCAAGCTGAAAATAGAACAAAAAGAAATCAACGAAAACTACACCATATCGCGCTCATCCGACAAGGTTTGCCTGGATGCTCAAAAAGTGAAGTTTCCGTTGATGATTCGCCGCGTTGCTCGTGGCGACCGCTTTGTGCCTTTCGGTATGAAGGGAAGCAAGCTCGTTAGCGATTTCCTTACCGACCAAAAGGTTGCGCTCCCGTTGAAGCGTCGTCAGCTTGTCGTTGCCGATGCCGGCGGCAATATTCTATGGGTTGTGGGCAAACGTCTTGATGGCAGATTTGCCGTTAGCCCTTGTTCGAAATCTGTTGTAGAAATTTCTCTGCTCTCGTAAGGTCTTCAGGAGTGTCTATGCCCACTGTCTCGATGTCTGTGCGTCCCACCTTTATCTTGTAGCCATTCTGTAGCCAACGGAGCTGTTCGAGGCTCTCGGCTATTTCGAGTGGCGATTGTGGCAACTTGGTTATCTCCTTGAGCACCTTGCACTTATAAGCGTAAATACCCAAATGCTTCAAGTAAGGGAAGTTGGCTAACCATTCGCTCTCTTCCTTGCCTCTGACGTATGGAATTACCGAGCGCGAGAAATACATGGCGTAGCCATTATTGTCGGTTACGATTTTTGGTGAATTAGGATTTTTCACCGCCTCCATGTTCTCGAAAGGTTTGCCGAGGGTGGCAATTTCTGTATTCTCATCGTCGAAGCAATGGCATATTTCTTCTATCTGACTTTTGTCGATGAAAGGCTCGTCGCCCTGGATGTTCACCACCACGTCGTAGTCGCCACCAATTTTTTCTAAGGCTTCTGCTATGCGGTCGGTGCCGCTCTTGTGGTCGTTTCTCGTCATCACCACCTTGCCGCCAAACGCCTTCACGGTTTCTTCTATGCGCTCGTCGTCGGTAGCCACGTAGGCGTCGCCCAATACAGCTGCAGCCTTCTCATAAACATGTTGTATCACAGGCTTTCCGCCGAGAATAGCCAATGGCTTGCCAGGAAATCTTGTCGAGGCAAAGCGCGCAGGAATTATTGCTACGAATTTCATTTTTTTTTCTCGCTTTTATTTATTGTTTCTTTGAATTATCGATAATCGTAATAATACCAATATGTTTTGCCATAAGTGTCGCGAATCATGTTTTTTCGCTCTTGTGGATTAGCATATTTGTGCTCCAAATCTTGGTAGTCGCGATAGTCGGCATCCAGGATGTCGTCGTGGTAGTCTACGAGCGGATTAGAGCGCAGATGGGTGTAGAGCACGAGTGCTTCGCGATAGTGCTTAGGCAACGTTTTTGTGATGGTATAAGGAGCTGTAGACGTGTTGTCGTCGGGAGTTGCAGGGTCGGTCTTTGATTTCTTCTCCACGGTAGGTTTGCCATAGGTTTTCACCATAGCCTTTACGAAGCCGTCGAGGTTGCGATCCAAGAGGTAGGCGCACAACTGGTAGTCGGTCTTGGATTTGCGCAATAGTCGCAACTTAGTGTCGGTATAGAGCATCATCTTCACGCTTGTGCCGTTTGGCTTCATGGCTTCCGAACCGCCCACGAGTGGATATTCGAATAGTTGCTCAGGCAACTGCTTGTTGGCAGCCAAAGCATAGATGCGAAGCATGGTAAGGCTGCTGTCTGTGGCCAACGATTTTTCGCCTATTGTGAGTGCTTTCTTATAGTCGCCCTTGACAAGGCTACGCTCCACAGCCATGCGGTAGTGGAACACCTCGTTGGAGTTGCCAACTACTCCCACGAGTACAAACATCAAGGCAAACTGGGCAAGGTTCATCCATACGGCTCGCGAAAAGAAGCCATGCGAAAATCGCAAAGGCTCGTAAACTTCCCATGCCTTAGCTATCCACGATCCTATCAGCCACACCACTATCAGCAATGGCACCACCCACAGCCATGCTCCAAAACTAAAGCCGCGGTCGATGTCGGGACTAACGTCGGTGATGATGGCAAGAATGAGCAACGAAGGAAAATAGGTGAGGGCATGAAACATGGTCTTCAGCTGTAGAAATCTTGCTATCAAGAGCTGAAGCAGGAATAAGAGGATGGTGATGAGCGAAGCGCCAACGAAGGGCACGTAGTATGTTTTGCCGTCAGAGAGCACATGCTGAGCCATTGCCAGCACGTCGGTCTGATAATTATATAAATATAGAAATGTGAAAATCAGAAAACATGCAGCACTCGTTATCCTTACTATGATGCTGTCTTCGCGAAAAACCTTGTCCATTTGCTTGTTTTTATAAAAATAAAGAGAAGCCATTAGCTTTTTTCTTACTAATGGCTCTCTTTCTTAGTTTTTTTTCTTGTTTGCGCAACTCGTCTTATTTCTTGCTTGCGCAACGCTTACATAACTTATTTCTTCTTGCGCAAAACCACGGCTGAGCGAGCTGGCAAATACAGCTTGAGCCATCCCTTGCCGTCTTGTGCGTAGAGCTTGTCGTAGTTGGTGAAATGAGTTATGCTGTCGTCGTTGAGTCCGTTTCCACCAAAGTCTTTGCTGTCGGTATTCAACACCACTTCGTAGGCACCCTCAGGCACAATGAAGCCATAGTCGGTATACGAGCGGTTTGGCGAGAAGTTGAACACAAAGATAATGTCGCCACGCATGTAAGCCAACACCTGGTCGCCATCGTTGTGCCAAATCTCCTGCACGGGAGTCTTATTGAAATCTTTCTCGCTCTTTATCACCTTCAACATCTCGCGGTCGAAGTCGCCAAGATAGTGGTAGTCGAGCTCCTTGTTGTCAACGAGGTTCCATTGGCGGCGTGCATACTTATAGCTCCAGCCGTTGCCTTCGCGAGGGAAATCAATCCACTCAGGGTGTCCAAACTCATTGCCCATGAAGTTCAGGTAGCCACCGTTGATGGTAGAAGCCGTAACGAGACGAATCATCTTGTGAAGAGCAATACCGCGGTTTGCCATGAAGTTCTCGTCGCCCTTCTTGAAGTGCCAATACATGTCGGCATCGATGAGGCGGAAGATGATGGTCTTGTCGCCCACCAAAGCTTGGTCGTGGCTTTCGCAATACGATATTGTCTTTTCGTCGCTACGGCGATTCTTAACCTCCCAGAATATAGAGCTTGGCTTCCAGTCTTCGTCCTTCTGCTCCTTGATGGTCTTAATCCAATAGTCAGGAATGTTCATCGCCATGCGGTAGTCGAAACCGTAGCCTCCATCCTTGAATTTAGCAGCCAGTCCAGGCATTCCGCTCACCTCTTCGGCTATGGTGATAGCCTTTGGATTTACCTCGTGGATAAGCAGGTTGGCAAGGGTGAGATAGCAGATGGCGTTGTCGTCTTGGTGACCGTTGAAATAGTCCTGATATCCGCAGAATGCTTCGCCAAGTCCGTGGCTATAGTAAAGCATCGATGTCACTCCGTCGAAGCGGAAACCATCGAAATGGAATTCGTTGAGCCAGTATTTGCAGTTAGAGAGCAGGAAGTGGATCACCTGGTCTTTGCCATAGTCGAAGCATAGGCTGTCCCAAGCTGGATGCTCGTGGCGGTCGCCAGGATAGAAATATTGGTTAGGGTCGCCTGCAAGGTTGCCGAGTCCCTCAACCTCGTTCTTCACGGCATGAGAATGAACGATGTCCATGATCACAGCTATGCCGTGCTTGTGGGCTTCATCGATTAGGGCTTTTAGCTCTTCTGGAGTGCCAAAGCGGCTTGATGCTGCAAAGAATGAGCTTACATGGTAGCCAAACGAACCGTAGTAAGGGTGCTCCTGGATAGCCATTATCTGGATGCAGTTGTAGCCATCGGCAATGATTCGTGGCAACACATTCTCCTTAAACTCAGTATATGTGCCCACTTTCTCCGCGTCTTGCGCCATACCGATATGGCATTCGTAGATGAGGAGTGGGGAAGTGTTAGGCTTGAAAGTCTTCTTCTTCCACGCGTATGGTTCTGCGTCCCATACCTGTGCCGAGAATATCTTTGTTTCCTCGTCCTGCACCACTCGCTGAGCCCAAGCAGGAATACGCTCGCCGTGTCCGCCGTCCCAATAAACGTGCATTTTATAAAGGTCGCCATGCTTCATAGCCTTAGCTGGCAGTTTTAGCTCCCAGTTTTCGGTACCCTTTATGCGTTTTGCTCTATACTTGTCGCTCTCCTGCCAGTTGTTGAAATCGCCTACGAGATAGATGTCGGTAGCGTTAGGAGCCCACTCGCGAAACACCCATCCTCCACGAGCAGTTTTGTGGAGTCCGAAATATTCGTAGCCATTAGCAAAATCAGAGAGAGTCTTCTTGCCGTTGTCGGTAAGTTGTGCGAGCTTATGTAGCACATTTTCGTGACGTCCCTTGATAGCATCCTCGAATGGTTCGAGATAGCTGTCGTTCTTTACAAGCCCGATATGTTTTACTGCAGCGGGCTTAGCTGCCTTTTTCTTTACAGCCATAATTATTTTTAAGTTAGTAGTGGTTAAGCCTTGATCTTAAAGATAGCTTTGTGGATGGTGCCTGTGCCGATGCAAGGCTGGTGTCCGTCCTGAGGGAAGAAGATGGCAAATTCGCCTGGCTTGCAGTTTACGAGAGTTTCAGCCTTCACACCAGGATATTTTGTAATGTCCTTCTCTTCGTTGTATTCCACCTCTGGCAGGTCGCAAAGAGGGGTGTAGCCGTATGTTTCAGGAGCATCGAGCGGTATCTGCACGTCGATCATCTTGCGATGGGTTTCGAAAACAGCCTCTTCCTCGGTCTTGCCGTTGGCAACAGCGATGTTCACAAACAAATCGTTGCCTACGATAGGGTGTTTGCCTACTTCGAGAGTTGCCAAATCGTGGGTATTGATAAACTTTACCATTTCCTCGAAAAGAGGGTTCAAAGAAACATACTTTCCGATGTTCTCCATTGTGTCTACTACCATAACAGTATAAGTTTTTGTTAAGTTGTTGAATATATAGATTTTATTCTCTTCTGAATTTTTCTACAAAACGTGGATTTTATTTGTCCACATAGCGTAGTCTTTATTTGTCCACATAGCGTCTGCCACGCTCGTAGTGTCCTTTGGCTGTGATGGCTCCGTTGCGGTCTTTTTCCACGAAGTTGCCATCTCGTCGGTCGTCGACATAGGTGCCTTCAAAACGCTTGCCGTCTTTGTCTTCTTCTATCACCTTGCCGTTGCGCTTGCCATTCTTGTAGACGCCCTTAAATCGTGAGCCGTCGGCATAGTGGATAATCACTTCTCCCTCCACCTTACCTTTGGCAAACGAGCCTTCAAACACGTCGCCCGACTTCTTGGTGAGCTTGCCATGGCCATTCTGCTTGTCGCCCTTCCAGTCGCCAACATATGTGTCGCCATTGTTCCAAACCAATGTGCCTTGACCCTGTTTGTCGCCTTCGAAGAAGTGGCCTGTATATTTGTCACCGTTGGCATATTTCAATATTCCTATGCCAGTTCGCTCGCCCTGCACATAGTCGCCTTCGTAAACGTCGCCATTTTGGAATTTGTATATTCCTCTACCATTCTGAATGTCGTCTTTCCAGTCACCAACATAAATGTCGCCATCAGCATATCTGTTTGTGCCCTTGCCCGAGCGTTGGTTGTTTGCCCACATACCCTCGTATACTGTGCCGTCGCCCCAGTCGAAAGTTCCCTTGCCCGACTTCTGGTCGTCAGCCCATTGACCGTCATAGAAAGCTCCGTTTGAATAAGTGTATTTGCCTTTGCCATGTCGTTTGTCTTTCAGCCAGTTGCCCTCGTATTTGTCGCCATTATAGTAATACATGATGCCGTGTCCCTGCTGATAGTCGCGATACCAAAGACCCACATACTTGTTGTTGTTGTTGAAATAATAAGTGCCCTGGCCGTGCTGTTGGTTTTGAAACCATTCGCCTTCATATTTCTCACCATCGGCGAATGTGTAGACTCCGTAGCCATGGCGCTTGCCTTTCACGAAGTTGCCTTCGTATGAGTTGCCGTTGTCGAAAACAACGTTGCCTTTGCCATGTGGCTTTCCTGCAGCCATCTCGCCTTTGTAAACTCCGTGTGTGTTGTCCATCGTTATGTTCATGGAACCGAGCGTAATCTTCTGAGCCGAAGCCGTCAAAGGTAATAAAAACAGGAATGCTGATATAATTATATTTTTCATTAAATTCTAATCTTGTTAAAAGGATTGATTCTTCTTGGTTGTAAGGATTGAACCTTTATGTGTAAAAGGTTGTTTCCTTTGTGTGGCTAAGGATTGAACCTTTGTGGTTGTAAGGATTGAACCTTTGTGGGGTTAAAAGGATTGATTCTTTAAACCAACTTCAAAAGTAATAAATTTCGAGCAATTTACAAAATGTATTAGTATTTTTTAGTACTTTTACTGCTGTTGCTCCCTTCGTTTGCTGCGACTATCCTCATAAGCCTTTTCGACTAATCTCGTGGCGCCTTTCGATTACTCTCATTAGCTTGTGCGGTCTGTCGCGTCGTTTCGCGTCGTTTGCCCTTATTTCTCGCTGTTAGCCTTTGTGTCTCGTCGTTTGCCCTTAGTTTTCAAGTCTCTTACCCTTATTCTCTCCCAAACCCTTTGCAAAAATACATCAGCTCAGCATATCGTTGTCCGCTTATGTCCGATGTTGTCCGACTTTTAACTTTTGCCCCCAATGTTTTAACATTTACCGCTTCTGAAGATTTAAATCCCACACTTTAAAGATTAACATAAACTATGATCAAGGGGCTCAGTTGAAATGCCCCCCCCCTTATGTTTTAACATTCAATGGCAAGTACTGCTCAAATCTTGTCATTAAGTCATTATGTCATTAGGTCATTAAGGATTTTGAAGTGTGAAATTATGCCTATATAATTATATATTT
>ERZ1026868.614-NODE-614-length-21437-cov-4.240529_pt1 | contig 21437 bp, 20 predicted proteins | sample MGYA00380164_ERZ1026868 | MGnify/ENA primary metagenome ERZ1026868 (study PRJEB33269, sample SAMEA4719800) | human gut metagenome | biome: human-associated habitat; feature: organic feature; material: feces | place: Cameroon | collected 2013-10 ... | reverse complement strand
ATCTGCTTTCGATAATTTTGCGGAAAGACTTGATAGGCTATTTGCTTTTTTTGAGGATAATGCCAATATCGGCATTGTGCAGAAAGTCGCATCGGGCTTGTTTGGGAAGAAGTAAACGCATTGCTTGAATGAGATTTACAGAGGAGTATGGGTAGATTAGCACAAGTGCAGAAAAAGTACACCTTTTTCCCGACCTGCTTCGCAGTTGGCTTGTCAAGGGCAGTCTGCCCCTAACACCCCGAATATAGATATAAGATAAGGAGAGTGATAACCACGAAACGAACCAAACGTAAGCACGTTCTTTTTACGCAGGCTCAGTGGGAGCGTGTGTGCGAACGTGCAAAATATCTGAAAATGAAGCCTGCAACATATCTTCGGAATATGTCGCTGCACAAGGAATGGAAAAACACAAGAACCGATGATTTTTGCCTTCCGATGAAAATTATCAATCATATCGGAACTGATTTGAAGATGATTATCAGGGTGGCGGAGGACACAAATTCAGAACATCTTCCAAAGCTCCGAGAGCTTAAAAGACGTTTTGAAGAATACCGAGTTCTTTTAATTCACTACTATTCTCAGCTTATGAACAGGTGGTGAGAATGTGGAAAAGAAGATTCGCAAGGAAATCAAGTACAGCGAGGAGGAGTGGAGCAAGATTGTTGAGCTTTCTGCCAAGAGCGGAAAACTGCCAGCCGCTTACATAAGGGATCAGGCTCTGAACATCAAAATCAAGATCATTGATTATCTTTCTCCCGATGACGGCGTTCCCGGTATGAGAAACAAATTTCATCGTGAAATGAATGAAGTTGCAAAAGCGGTGAATATAAGCAAAGCTGTATATGCAAAAGATGTGGAAGATGTAGAAAATATAATCAATGAAATGGGTGAATTTGCTCATAATGGACTTCACACCATATTAATGCGTGAGGTAAATATTTGATGGCGGTATTACGACACTTCTCCATAAAAAACAATCCTCTGGCAACTTTGAAATATATCACGGGAGAAACTAAGGAGCAAAAGGCGGCGATCGTTACAGGCATAAATTGTTCCGATGATCCCGAATCGGCATATATCGAAATGAAAATGTGCTATGAGCATTATGCAGGTGAGAAATTCCACAGGGTTAGCAAATCCACAGGAAAAGAGCATATCAAAATGCACCATTATGTCATTTCATTCAAGGGTCAGGAAGTGACTCCACAGGAAGCAGACAGGATAGCTCAGGAATGGGCTAAAGAGGTTTTCGGTGATAATTTTCAGATATTGATAGCAACGCATACCGACACAGATAATATTCACGTTCACCTCGCCGTTAATGCTTTCGGTATGAACGGAAAACGTTGGCTTGACAATAAATCTACCGTGAAGCTTTGCAGGGAGAAAATCAATGATATTTGCAGGAATAAAAGGCTTGATGTTATTGAAAAGCCAAAATGGAGTACAAACCAAAATTATGCAGAATGGCTTGAACGTCAGAACGGAACATCGTGGAAGCAGAAGCTTTGCAATTATATTGACCGAATCGTGCTTATGGAGAATGTCCGCAGTATTGAAGATTTCATGACTGAGCTTGTAAAGCGTGGATATGAAGTCAGAAGTGGAAAGTATCTTTCTGTAAAGCCTGCAAAGCTGAAAAATCGTAAAGCTGTCAGAACGTTAAGGCTTGGTGACGGGTATGGTCTGGAAGAATTGCAGTACCGCATTGAGAACAAAAATCGGGAAATGTCGCTCGATAAGATACTTACATATACGGGCGTACAGCGTGAGTATGCTCTGTGTTTAAGGCAGATACAAATAATGCTCTACCGAAAGCCGGAGGAAGATCATCGGGTCACATATCGGGAAGTTTTGAAAACGTGCGAGCTTCTGAACTATATTAACGACCACAATATCCACTCCAAGCAGGATTTTGAAACACACGTCAACAAGACAGCCGAACACACCGATAAGGTGGTGGAAAGATATAAATATATTCAGAAGAAAATTAAGGAAAGTGAATATATTCTTGAAAATGGGGACAGATTTCTGAAGCTTTACAGCTCTGATCCCTCACTGCTTTTAATCAGGCATCGCTGTACAAGCCATTTTTTGAAAGAAGTATAAAGTCAAAGGATGATCTTGCCAAAGTATCGCAGAAGCTGGAAGTGCTGAAAAATGAGCTTTCGGGTATGCAGAGTGAGTATGATAAGGCAGCTGCCGCAAAGAAAGCTGTTACAGCACATTACACCACATTCCTCAGACAGATCGACAATGACTATGCAGGATACCTTTATTCCGCAAAGAAAGAGCTTGCAGATTATGAAGCAAGCTTGAATAAACCGCCTAAAAAGGAGTTTAAGGAGGTTGTTCAGCAAATGGCTGATTGGGCGGAAAAGGTCAATGCAAAGATAGAAGAAAAGAAATGGGTTGAGGAACAGGAAAGGGCGGCTCGGAAAAAGAGGGATTCATACTGTCGTTGACCGCATTTTTTACTTATCAATTCGAAAGTGATTTTGAACATAAAAATGCACCGGAAAACCGGTGCGGAAATCACTTGAAAAGAAGCTTCATATAATCACGTTTGCCGTAGATCACTCTGTCTACATATACCGAATTCTCGGCTATACGGTAAAAGGCAAGATAATTGTCGGAAACCATATATCTGTAACCGCTGTAGAGATCATTTTCAAAAAACAGCTGTGTTCCGATTTCGGAATTATCTGCAAGCAGATCGGTTTTGTCAAGTATCCTGTTTATGGTATTATCGGCGGCAACAGGACTGTTCAATGTGTTTGAAATATAGTCATATATTTCATCAAGGTCATTGAGAGCTTCGGGAGAGAATTTTACAGACATTTTCATACTGTTTTCTCCCTGAAATGCTTGCGGACATCGGAAGAGTCGATCCAACCCTGTTCCTCGCCTGAGCGTTTGCCCTTTTCAAGCTCGCACATAAGGCGTAAAGCGGCTCTTGTTTTTTCGTATTCTTCCTGTTCCGAAATGTCGATTATCGCATAGCAACCTCTGCCGTTTTTGGTAAGATACACAGGTGAACCGACAGCAACATTATCAAGCACGGAGGAATAGTTTCTGAGATCTGAGATAGGTATAATATTTGGCATAGTCAGCACTCCTTTCACTAAATATATTATACTTCAAAGATAAGTATATGTCAATATTCATAGCTTGATTTTATGATAAATTTGATGCTAAATTTGCATTGAAAATTTTACAGAAACGGAGGAGGAATATCTCGGTATATTATATGCAGAACGTATTAAGCAATTCAAAAACTGACAAAAGAAAGGACGATTTTATGTATAAAAAGAAAGAGAAAAAGCCTACGAAAATCATCGTAGTGCCGCATTTTATCGGTACCGAAAAGGATACCAAAATATTTAAGAAGATCGTAGAGGAAAAGGTCCGGAAGAAACTTAAAGAGATAAATAAAACTGCATAATACCCATAAATATAGATTGATTTTTCGGGTCAGCCGTGATATAATGAATATGATATATTACGGCTGTTCGGAAATTATAGGAGGAATTTCATTATGAAACAGCCAAACACAAATATGGTATATACCGCAGCCCTTTATCTCAGACTTTCCAAAGATGACGGGATCATGGATAAGGACAGTGCAAGCATTGATACACAGCGTGATCTTCTTACCCGTTACTGCAATGACAACAATATCATTATCTATGATTATTACGTTGATGACGGCTTCACAGGTCTGAACACAGACCGACCCGCATTCAAGAGAATGATCGAAGATGCGGAAGCCAAAAGAATAAACTGCGTTATCACAAAAGACCAGTCAAGACTTGGCAGAAATCATCTTGAAAGCGGTTTCTATATGGAAGTGTATTTTCCCGAACACGGAATACGCTACATTGCTCTCAATGATAACGTTGATACTATCAATGCTGCCACGCTTGATATTGCACCGTTCAGAAATCTGCTGAATGATATGTATTCGCAGGATATTTCCAAAAAAGTCAAGTCCGCACTGTATATCCGTCAGAGTCAGGGGAAATTTATCGGTAATAAGGCTCCGTTCGGTTATCTGAAGGACCCGAATGACAAGAATCATCTTGTTATTGACGAGCGATACGCACCTACTGTCCGCAGGATCTATGAGCTGTATCTTGACGGTAACGGAGTACATAAAATTGCGAGAATACTTCGTGAAGAAAAGCTTATCAAGCCTGCCGCCGCTGCCGTTGAGTTTGTTGACGCATATTCTGCCCACGTTAATTCCGATGAAGATGTGTATAACTGGCGTGACGGAGCTGTTTCCACTATTCTCACAAATCCCGTATATGCAGGGCATATCCGAGGACAGCAAAGACCTAAGATATCAGCCAAGAGCAAGAAAAGATACGCAAGAAATTCAAAAGCGATACTTGTTGAGAATATGCACGAGCCTATAATTGAACCTGAAAAGTGGGAGCTTGTTCAGAGCATTATCAAATCGCACAGGCATGAGAAAGCCGATGACGGATATGACAACATATTCGCAGGACTTCTCAGGTGTGCGGATTGCGGTCACACTCTTACAAAATCATGTGCTCACAGAAGAAGTCCCCGTCCCGATATTATTGATATGATCGGTTATCAGTGCAATTTTTACAGGCTTTACGGAAAGAATTACTGCACACAGCACTGGATAGAAGCCCGTGACCTCTACAATGCGGTGCTTGCCGATATTCAGTATCGTGCGAAATGTGCATTGGAAGATGAAGAAAAGATGATAGCTGATATAATTTCAAGACTTCACATCAACGCTTCAGATGATGCAGGCAATGCCGAAAAGGAGCTTCGCAAGTCTAAAAGCAGAATGACCGAACTGGACAGGCTCTTCGCAAATCTGTATGAGGATAAGGTGAACGGCGATATATCCGAGAGAAATTACAAGCAGCTTTCCGCAAAGTACGAAACGGAGCAGATCACTCTTGAAAGCCGCATTGAGGAGCTTGAAAAGGCAATAACGCTCAGGAAAGCTGCAGCGGAAGATGTTGATACATTCGTGAATCTTATCAAAGAATACAGCCTTATAACAAAGCTTGATACAGCTACGCTTCACAGGCTAATTGATAAGATAGAAGTTTATTCCGCAGAGATGATCGACGGGGAAAAGTCACAGAAAATCGAGATTTACTACAAGTTCGTGGGCAGGATATAAGGCTCACGATTATCCGGGAGATTATGTTCCGTATGGAGTGTCCGTCTGATATGGAACAGCGAACCGGACGTATCGAAAGACAGGGCAATGAAAATCCCGAAGTCGATATATTTCGCTATGTTACCGACAAGAGCTTTGATGCATACCTCTATCAGATTTTGGAGAACAAGCAGAAGTTCATTTCACAGGTTATGACAAGCAAGACACCCGAAAGAACCTGCGCTGATATGGACGAAACGGCTCTCGATTATGCGGAGGTAAAAGCTTTGTGCGCAGGCAATCCCAACACAACAAGAGGAGCTTATTGGGATAGGGCGATTTTACGTTGTTTATGTATCTCTGAACGATGCGGTGCAGAATAGTTTAATATCAACATTATCCATCGGGTTTATAAATGAAAATTTGTAAAAAAGAACAAAGCTTGGCGATTTCTATTGACAAGCTTTGTTCTTTTAAATATAATGATAGTAAAGCTATCGATAGTATAACTATCAGTAAGGAAGAAGATGCGAAATGTCAAGATCGGATAAAAGCATTGACCCAAGAATACTTGAAGCGGCAATGGCAGAATTTCTTGAAAAAGGCTATGAAAAGGCTTCGACTAATATTATATGCAAAAATGCGGGCGTGACGTGGGGAGCGCTTCAGAAGCGATATTCGGGCAAGAACGAGCTTTTCTGTGCACTTGTATCCGATGCTGCGGAGAAATTTAAGGCGCAGCTTGTCGGCGCAAACAACGATTTTCACGAACAGACAAAGGAGGAGCAGGAGAAATCGGCTCTTCACGAGGATACTGACGGAAATCAATTCATCGACTATATTTATGACCATTTTGACGTGTTTCGACTGCTTCTTTGCTGTGCAGGCGGCTCTTCTTACGAGCATTATATGGACGAGCTTGTGGACATTCTTGAAAAGTCAACACGGCTTTTTATGGAATTTACAGGACATGAAGCTGTTATAAACGGACATAAAGCAGGCGAAAAGACCGTTCATATCCTTATCAGCTCATATCTTTACGGTTTATTCGAGCCTGTTGTTCACAAGATGGATAAGACCGAGGCTGTGCGCTATGTTGAAGAACTGAAATATTTCTTTGATGTAGGCTGGGCGGATATTCTGAAGCTGAAATGATTAGGGAAAAGCCGGTCAAAGCGAAGCGTTCATTTCGCCGTTTTCTTGGATATCATCTGTTGAATTTGCAGATGATATTTATTTGATAATGAGTTAGCATATTCTAACTAAAAGGAGCGTTATATCAATGGAGCGATCATCGAAAACATTGGCAAAGCTGTTAAAATACGCAGGACCTTTCTGCATATTGATATTTCTGTCAGCGGTTTTTGCGGCAGTTTCGGCTGTAGTAAATCTTAAATCATACATATGTGTTTATGATGTTACAAAACTGATTATAAATTCCGCAGGGGATTTGGGTTCAGTTGACCTTGATGCAATGAAAGCATTGGGAATAAAAGCGGTATATTACGTTTGTATGGGTTTCGGAATATACGGAATGGCACTTTTGTGCTCCCATATCAGCGCATATAACACAGTCGCACGAGTGCGGATAAAGCTTATCGACAAGCTGGGTCAGCTCTCTCTCGGCTATCATATCCTGCACCCGAGCGGTAAGCAGAGGAAAATAATCGAAAAAAACACGGACAACCTTGAGATCCTCATTGCGCACAACATTCCCGATTATGTTCAGTCAATGGTGCTGCCGATCGCATTCCTTGTATTTATGTTCCGCTATGACTGGCGGCTGTCGCTTATATGCCTTGCACCTATAATCATAGGCTTTGGACTCCTTTTTTCAATGCTGAAAGGCGAGAGCAGCGAGTTTATCGAAAAGGTGCAGAAGTCGGGCGAAGATATCGGAAATGCGGCAACTGAATATGTCCGAGGAATAGCCGTGGTAAAGACTTTCGGGCAGACTGCGTCTTCGTTCAGGAGATATCAAAAGGCGGTCAAGGATTATGCCGACTTTATGACCAAATATTCATTCTCTATGGAGAATGCTTACAGTGCATACACGACGGTGGTAAATGCGGTGTTCCTTTTTCTCATACCCGGCGGAATAATATTGTATAACGTGGGAAACGGCGCAGAAAAGATCATAATGACATTTGCATTTTTTGCAGTGCTTATCCCGCTTGTTGCATCAATACTTACAAAGCTTATGCACAGTTCGTCAAATCTTATGCTTGCGGACGCTTCGTTCACGGCGATCGAAGATATAATGTCGGAAAAGCCGCTTGCGGAGGAAAAGAAGCAGCCTTGCCCCGAAAGCAGAGAGATAAGATTCAATGATGTTTCATTTCAATATGAGGAGGGCGTAAAGGCTCTTGATAAGGTATCATTTGAAATAAGACCGAATACGGTCAATGCGCTTGTGGGCGAATCGGGTGGCGGAAAAAGCACAGCCGCAAATCTTATCGCACGTTTCTGGGACGTGACGGAGGGATCGGTCACTATCGGCGGCGTTGATGTCCGTGATATTGATTATTCCGAGCTTATGAAAAATATAAGCATAGTTTTCCAGGACACAAATCTTTTCAAAATGTCCGTTGCCGAAAATGTGGCAATGTACAAGCCTGATGCTTCACGGGAGGAGATAATGAATGCTTTGAAAGCGGCTCGGTGTGAGGATATTATCGAAAAGCTGCCCGATGGCATCGATTCGGTCATCGGCACAAAGGGCGTATATCTTTCAGGAGGAGAAATGCAGCGAATAGCACTTGCGAGGGCAATTCTCAAAGATGCACAAATAGTTCTTCTTGACGAAGCAACGGCTTTTGCTGACGCTGAAAATGAATATCTTATACAAAGGGCTCTTGATGTGCTGCTGAAAGGAAAGACTGTGCTTATGATAGCTCACAGGCTTCAGACCGTTGTTCACGCCGATCAGATACTTGTAATGCAGAAAGGAATAATTGCGGAAAAAGGTACTCACGGCGAGCTTATGGATAAAGACGGCGTTTATGCAAAGATGTTCAATGAGTATGAAAGCAGCGTGTCCTGGAAGATCGGAGGAAAATAAGTTTATGTTCGGTAAAATTTTTCATCTCAGCAAAAGCGGTGCAAAGACCATTACGCAGGCAGGAATATGGCTTGCATTGTTCAACCTTTCCGCACTGCTCCCCGTTATTTTTCTCGCTATTGTCAGCGAAGAAATGATAATGAAGCATTTCGGTGGAGAGGGTGGGAAAATACCGCTGCTGCCGTATATTGCGGCTCTTTTGGCAATACTTGCGGTAATGTTTTTTACATACAAGATTGCTTACCACAAGGAATATCTGACATCGGGTCAGGAGGAATATAACCTGCGAATGGAGCTTGCGGACAAGCTGAGAAGACTTCCGCTGTCTTTTTTCGGAATGCGTGATCTCAGCGACGTTACTGGCATTATTATGGACGATGTTCAGACTATGTCACACGTTCTTTCACAGTCCGCTGCGGAGCTTATCGGTGGAATATTGACAGGCATCGTTTCGCTGATAATTCTTTTCATATATGACTATAGACTGGCTGTCTATCTTGCCGTCTGCTTGCCCGTTGTGCTGATAGTTATGGCACTTTCAAGAAAAATCTCCGAAAGCACCAATAAAAAGAACAGGGACAAGAAGCTTGATGTAAGCGCAGGTTTACAGGAATATCTTGAAAATATAAAACTGCTGCGAACTACCGAAGCAATGGGTGATTATCAGCGAAAGCTTGACGGAAAAATAAAGCGGATAATCCCCGGATTGGTTTTGTACGAGCTTCTTGCAGGATTGTCGATATCCATATCCTATAATGTGATGAGAATTGGCTTGGGACTTGTTATTATATTCGGCTCGGGAATGTTGGCATCAGGGGAGATAAGCCTGTTCAAATTCCTTGTGTTCCTCTATGCGGCTGTGAGGATATATGAACCTCTCACAAGCGCCTGCGAGCATCTTGGAGATTTTATTGCATCGCTGGTTGGAGCAGGTCGTGTTACCAAACTGCTTGAAGAACCTGAACAGAACGGCAATGACGTTTCTATTGGCAGCTTTGATATAAAGTTTGATGATGTAAGCTTTGCATACAACAATGAAGAAGTTCTGCACAATGTATCATTCACCGCAAAACAGGGTGAGATAACTGCGCTTGTCGGACCGTCGGGTTCAGGAAAAAGTACACTTGCCCGTCTTGCAGCAAGATTCTGGGACGTAAACAGCGGAACGGTTTCTATCGGCGGTGAAAATTTGCGAAATATTGCTCCCGAAATGCTTCTCAAAAACTATTCGATAGTCTTTCAGGACGTTGTGCTTTTCAATGATACGATCTATAACAATATTCGCATCGGAAAGGAAAATGCCACCGAGGAGGAGGTCTATGCGGCGGCGAAGCTTGCAGCCTGCGATGAGTTTATAGAGCGTCTTCCCGAAGGGTATCAGACTGTTATCGGAGAGAACGGCAGAACACTTTCGGGCGGTGAACGCCAGCGCCTTTCTATTGCAAGAGCGTTCCTGAAAAATGCTCCCGTGATACTTCTTGATGAAAGCACAGCAAGCATCGATCCCGAGAATGAAACGAAAATACAGCAGGCAATCGGACGACTCATCAAAAACAAAACTGTTTTGATAATCGCCCACAAGCTGCGGACCGTATCTGGCTGCGACAAGATAGTTGTGCTTGACAACGGAACGGTCTCCGAGGAGGGAACGCACGAACAGCTTATGGAAAAGAACGGACTTTATCACAGGCTTTATACGCTTCAGAACGAAAGCCTTGTATGGAAGGTCAGAGCATAAAAACGGAGGAAAAATTATGAGTGAAAAAAACAAACTGAACGGCAAGGATCTTATCAACATAGGCATTTTTACTGCACTGTATTTTATATTAAATCTTGTGATAGCCGCAGTTATGGGATTTATTCCTTTCGTGAATATGATGATACCATTTGTAAGCTCGCTTGTTCTGGGAATACCGATGATGCTTTATTTTTCGAGGATAAAAAAGTTCGGTATGGTTCTCATTACTTATATCATCTACGGCGTGATACTTACCCTTGCGGGAGTGGGGATATACAGCCTTATCGGTGGAGCGGTTTGTGCGGTAATTGCCGAGTTTATCCTTAGATCAAAGGCTTACAAAAGTGTCGGAGCAGCAATCCTTAGCTATGCTTTGTGCAGTGTGGGAGCAAACGCAAATGTTGCGAGCTATGTGTTTATGACCGAAAAACAGTTTGCCGAGAAAACCGCTTATTACGGTCAGGAATATATGGATATCATGTCGGGATATTTTTCCCACAGCTATACAATACCGCTTGTGGCGGTGTCGGCATTCGCAGGCGGACTGATAGGCGGATATATCGGAAAGGCTGTGCTCAAAAAGCATTTTGTCAGGAGCGGAATGATCTGATGAACAGTATTCTTTTCACCGAAAAGCCGACCTCAAAGCAGCTTTATCTTGATGCGAGAACGAAAATAATAATGTGCCTGACGGTCTCATTTATTATGTTTTCCTGCGGATATACGGGCGTTATGCGGTATGTGCTGCCGTTACTTGCGGCTGTGCCGTTCATGTCGTTTCTGATACTGAAAAAGTACGGGACTGCCACAGGCTATGGGGCGGCGTATGCTGTCTGCCTTGTGCTGCCCGATATTCTCAGGCAGTTTGATGTTCCGTTCTTGAATATATTTGCCTCTGCCATAGCTTCGATCTTTACGCAGATGCTCCCGGGACTTGCAATGTTTAATGCGCTGCTTTTATCCACAACAGTAAGCGAATTTATTGCAGCAATGGACGGATTTCATATTTCAAAAAAATTTTCTGTTCCTGTGTCGGTGATGTTCAGATTTTTTCCTACGATAAAAGAAGAGTACGGGCTTATCCGTGACGCTTTGCGGCTGAGGGGGATCGGCTCGTTCGGGCAGCCTGCCGAAATGCTTGAATACCGAATGGTGCCGCTTCTCACCGAGCTTATGCAGGCAGGAAATGAGCTGTCCGCTTCGTCAATGACAAGGGGACTGGACGCTCCGAACAGGCGGACAAATGTATGCACCTGCGGCTTTCACATACAGGATATTGCGGCATTTGTCCTTTGCTTCGCCGTGGTAATAATTTATATATTTTCAAAGGTAACGGGATTGTAAAATGATAGAGATAAAAAATGTGGGTTTTTCCTATGAAAATTCGCTGTCGGGAGCAACACTCAAAAATATCAGCATAAGCATTCCGAGCGGTCAGACTGTGTTGCTCTGCGGTGAATCGGGCAGCGGCAAGACCACATTCAGCCGACTTATAAACGGACTTATTCCCTGCTATTATGAGGGAAAACTTACGGGAAAGGTCGTTGTTGACGGAACGGATACATCGGATATGCAGCTGCACAGCCTTGCGGATAAGGTCGGTTCGGTGTTTCAGAATCCCAAGTCGCAGTTTTATACCATGCTCACCGATACGGAGATAGTTTTCGCCTGCGAAAATATCGGCATGGAAAAGAGCGAGATACTCCGCAGATTTGAAAAAAATGTCCGTGAATTTCGGCTTGAAAAACTGCTTGGAAAAAGTGTTTCCGAGATTTCGGGCGGAGAAAAGCAGAAGATAGCCTGTGCTTCCGTAAGTATGCTCAGTCCCGATATACTTGTGCTTGATGAGCCGACTTCAAACCTTGATATTTCCGCTATTCGTGAGCTTCGGGACATTATTGTGAAGTGGAAACAGGCAGGAAAAACGATCATTATCGCCGAACATCGCCTTTGGTGGGCAAAGGAGCTTGCGGACAGGGTGATATTGTTCGATAACGGCAGCGTTGCAGAGGATATTCCTGCGAAGAGCTTTTTCAAGAGGTCGGCAGAGGAGCTTCATTCAAAGGGACTTAGATGTTTTTGCGATTTTACGCCGCTAAAAAGCACTACAAAAGCCTCCGATAAGCAATATACGATATCCCCGTTCAAATTTTCCCGAAAAAATTTTATACTGAATATTCCCGAGCTGAAAATACCCAAAGGCTCGGTTGTGGCTGTGCTTGGAAACAACGGAGCAGGGAAAAGCACCTTTGCAAGATGCCTCTGCGGACTGGAAAGCAGGTGCAGAGCAAGCATATCCGACGGTGAAAAAACATATTCGTGGCGAAAGCTGAAAAAGCTTTTATATATGGTCTTTCAGGACGTAAATCATCAGCTTTTTTCCGAAAGCGTGTTTGAAGATGTGACGCTGGGAATTGATTTGTCCGATGATGAAAAAAAGCAGACAGCCGAGAATGTACTGAAAAGTATGGAGCTGTTTGAATACAAAGATGACCACCCGATGTCATTGTCGGGCGGACAGAAGCAGCGGCTTGCAATTGCAGGCGCAATTGCCGCAAACAAAGAACTGATAATTTATGACGAGCCCACAAGCGGACTTGACTACCAAAATATGCTCCGCGCGGCAGAGAATATAAACCGCCTTTCGGAAATGGGGAAAACGCAGTTTATCATTACCCATGACCCGGAGCTTGTGGAAAAATGCTGCGACAGCTTTTTATTCTTTGAGAATGGAAGTATTACAGATTTTGGAACATGGTCTGATGAAGCTGTTCAAAGGTTGAAAAAATATTTTTCTGTGTAAATCATCGGTGTTTTGTATTCCGTTGGAGCTATATTGTGAGCCTGTAACATAAAAAATGTGTTTCTTGGGCACAAATGATAAAAATATTGTTTTGCAGATGGCGAAATTTATGCTGTCTGCATTTTTTTATAACTTTCTATTGACAAATATTATCAATAATGGTATTATCAATAATGCAGTTATCGATAATACAACTATTGATATAAAAGGTGAGAATATGGCAGTTAAGGATCATTCGCTTGATGAAAAGATAATAAAGGCGGCTATGGAGGAATTTAAGGAAAATGATTTCCTCAAAGCTTCGCTGAATAAGATCGCCGAAAAAGCAGGACTCACAACGGGTGCTGTCTATACACGGTATAAAAGCAAGGACGAGCTTTTTTGCAGCCTTGTTTATCCGCTTCTGGAGGAGATGCAGCGCCGTTTTTCTCCTCTTGAAAAGGCATATAACGATGTCAGGGACAGCGAGGATATCGGGGATATCTTAAAAGTGATCCGCATTGAGCGTCAGATATATGTGGATATCCTGTTTTCTTATTATGACGAGTGCGTTCTGCTTTTCTGCCGAAGCACGGGAAGTTCGGTCGAGGCGCAGCTTAACAAATGGGCAACACAAAAGGCTGTTTCAACGGCTGAATTCATTCATCAAAGGGCGAAAAAAGAGATAGACACCGACCTTATCGAGCTTATAATGAATGAACAGTTCCAGTTTTACAGACAAGTCCTGCAAAAAGGCTATGACAAGGAGAAAACGGTAAGACTTATGGACAGCATTGAGGGATTTCACGAATCGGGCTGGAAAGGTCTTTTTGAAAAAATATAAAATGTGCAAAAATGTGTCGGACGGCACATTTTTATAAGCTACAGTTAGCCTGTACTAATTAATATAGGAGATAAAATGTCAGAAAATAATTATGCTGCGGAATTTGATATAAAATTCCGATATTCGGAAGAAAAAAAGCCTGCGCTCATTGCACGGGGCGGGATAGAAAAGGGTAAGTGCATTGTTCTCTGCGGAGGAAGCGGCTGCGGAAAAACAACTTTGCTGCGGTGTCTGAATCGACTTGTCCCAACGTTTTATGATGGGAAGCTTAATGGATTTTGCCGCTTAAACGGCAAGGACACAGGCAATATGTCCATAGGCGAGGTCGGAGAACTGGCAGCCTCGGTATTTCAGGATCCGAGAAGTCAGTTTTTCACCGTGAACAGCTGCACGGAGATCGCATTCGGACTTGAAAATTTCGGCGTTCCCCGAGAGGAGATAATAAAGCGAACGAACAAGGCGTTTTCCGTTTTTGATATGGAAAAGCTGCGTGACCGCAATGTTTATGAGCTTTCCTGCGGTGAGCGGCAGCTTGTGTCGATACTGGCGGCGTGGGCGGCTGATGCGGATATAATGCTGCTCGATGAGCCGACGGCGAACCTTGACCACGCTGCGGTCGAACGCTTCCGCAAGATGCTTTTTAAGCTGAAAGAGCAGGGAAAAACGCTTATACTCAGCGAACACAGGCTCTGTTATCTCGGCGGCATTGCGGACGAGTACTGGCTGATAGACGGCGGAGAGATAAAGCACCGCTTCACCGCAGAGGAAATGGCTGCGAAAAGCATTGATGAGCTGACGGAAATGTCGCTGCGCACCACAGACCTTTCGCTTGTGAAAATGGAGCGCAGGGAAAAATCTGTCGGCAAGGCAAAGTTTGATTTTTCGGCGGAAAATATCGGCTTTCGCTACAAAAACGGGAGCGATGTACTGAACGGGATATCCGTAAATGCAAAACAGGGCGAGGTCATTGCGATCGCAGGCTCGAACGGCTGCGGAAAGACCACCTTCGGCAAGATAATTTCGGGACTTCTCAAACCGATATCGGGCAGCGTCTTATACAACGGACAAAAAATGAAGACTTCGGAAATGAAGCGGAATGTTATGTTCGTTATGCAGGAGGCGGAGTTCCAGTTCTTCACGAATTCCGTAATAAACGAGCTTCGCTACGGCAACAAGGGGCGTGAGGGACTATCGGAGGAGATAGAACGGCTGCTGAAAAAAACGGGAATGTGGGAGGTGCGTGACCGTCACCCGTTTTCGCTTTCGGGAGGGCAGATGCAAAGGCTCAGTCTGATGCTGGCGTATCTTTCGCCAAAGCCTGTTGTTATTCTTGATGAGCCGACAGCAGGTCTTGATGCGGCAAACCTTGAAAGCTGCGGAGAGATGATCGCCGAGATGAGCCGAAGCAAGCTTGTTTTCATCATAACGCACGATATCGAGCTTATGGCAAAGGTCTGCACACGCTGTATATGCATTTCGGAAGGAAAATCAAGCTTTGAAACGCAGCTGACGGGCGACAGTGAACTTCACTCACTCACGGCATATATGAACGAAAACTTCCGACTTGCGGATAATGCACGGACGCAGAAGAAAAAGCCTGCGGGACGGATCGACCCGAGGACAAAGCTTCTGTACTGGCTGACGGCGATGACGGTCGTATCTTCTGCTTCAAATCCGCTCGTTTATGCGGTCTCGGCGGCGGTGTTCGCAATGATGCTTTTTGACGGGTTTGCGGCACTTTCGCTATGCGGTGCAGGAATTTTTTCGCTGCTCCTGCTTCTGGATAAGCTTTTCCCCGACACCGTTATGTCCTTCCTTGCCGTTTATTTTCCGAGGCTTTTGTCGGCAGGTATGGTGTTCTGGACGCTCATTGGCAGAGATGAAGCATCACGGACTGTTGCGACACTGAGAAAATGTCATATCCCCGAAAGAATAATTATGATATGCTCGGTGGTTTTCAGGTTTTTCCCAACGCTTTCCGAGGATATGAAGCTTATGAACCGTTCGATCGAAACGAGAGGCGCTTTTTCATCGGCGTTACAGAAGCTGAAAGCCTTTCCCGAATATATCGAGATACATACCGTTCCTATGGCGCTTAGGGTCATACGCATTGCGGAAGCACTCTCGGCGTCGGCAGAAACAAGGGGCATCGACCTCAAACGAAAGCGAAGCTCCTATATTTCCGTACATTTCAGGGTATGGGATATTTTATTCACAGCAATACTTATTGCGGCGGTCATCGTCGGAATATTATTTTAATGGAGGAATTTTATTATGAACACATCTAAATTAAAGGTCAAGGACATTATCACCGTGACGCTTTTAACTCTCATCAACGTTGTAATATTTTTCATAAGCTCGCTGCTTTATGCTCTGCCGATAACGATAGTGCTTATGCCGGTATTCTTCTCGCTGCTTGAGGGAGTTGTATATTTCATCATCGGCACTAAGATAAAAAAGCCGGGCGCAATGATGATATACAGCTTTGTAAGAGGCATTCTCGGCGGATATCTGCCGTACATAGTATTGTATCTGCTGTCGGGCGTTATTGCCGAGATAATCATGAAAAAGGCCGGCTATGGCAATCTTAAGGGACTTACCGCAAGCTACATTATAACTCAGGTGCTTGCAGGCATCGGAAGCACGATCTATCCTTATGCTATTGCAGCAAAGTCAATGGCTGAAAATTCCGTTTCCGACGGCAGACAGGACGCAATACTTGCAGCTTCCAAGATGCTTGGCTCATGGGGCGCACCGCTTCTCCTTGTCGGAATAATCGTTGCGGCATTTATCGGCGCAATGATAGGCTCAAAGATCGTCAAGAAGCATATCACAGCCGACAGCACGGAGGGCGGAAATGAATTCTGACAATAAACAGCCGTCGTTTTTCGGCGAGCTTGGCGGCTTTATGAAGCCCTACGGCACGCAGTACGGTCTGTCGGTTGCGGTGAGCGTGGCTGCTGTCGCTTCGGGACTTGCCGCTTATGCATTCGCAGGAATTATTGCAGGAAAGCTTTTTTCGGGAAATGCCGAGATACGCTCGCTGATGATATATGCAGCTTTGGTGGCTGTGTGCAAGATACTCAACGGTGTGCTTATCAATGCTTCAACGTGGATATCGCACCACGCCGCATACAATACGCTTAGCGATATACGCAAGGCTCTTATTGAAAAACTTGTCCGACTGCCTATGGGATATTTCGAGGAAAACGGCAGCGGCCGCTTAAAGGCAATGCTCACCGACCATATCGAGGGAATGGAGCGCACTTTTGCGCATATGCTGCCCGAACTGACGGCGAATTTGCTTGCCCCTGCTGCAATGATGATATGGAGCTTTTTCATTGACTGGCGGCTTGCGCTGTGCATACTTGTATGGATAATCATAGGCTTTTCCGCAACGGGCGGAATGATGAAAAATTACCCCGAAAAGTATGCAGGACAGATCTCGGCGATGAAGTCGATGAATCAGGCTGTGACGGAATACGTCGGCGGCATTGAGGTAATAAAAAACTTCGGACGTGCCGACGAGTGCTACGGCAAATTCAAGGAAGCCGTTTACGGTCACGCAGAGTACAACATAAACTGGCAGAAGGAAACGCAGATATACTCCTCGCTCGGAATGGCGATAGCTCCGTTTTCGGTTTTCCCCGTGCTTATTGCAGGCGTGATCTTTTACAATAACGGTACGCTTGCACCCGAAACGTTTTTTATGATGATACTGCTTTCGCTGGGCATTTTCCGACCGCTTATGCAGGCGATGTCCTACTTCGATCAGCTGGCTCAGATGGGAACAAACGCAAAGGAAATAAAGGATATCCTCGATCACTCCGAGCTGAAAAGAGGAAACGGGAAAATTTCCGGCGCAGATATTGAGCTTTCGGACGTGACATTTTCCTATTCGGGAGAAAAAGAGCCTGCGGCGGATAATATTTCGCTGAAAGTTCCATCGGGAACGATGCTCGCCCTTGTGGGACCTTCGGGCAGTGGAAAATCAACGGTCGCAAAGCTTATTGCAGGATATTGGGACGCTGACAGCGGCAGTATCCTTATCGGCGGCAAGAGCATTTCGGAGATATCTCAGCAGTCGCTTAACAAAAACATTGCTTATGTCGATCAGGACACGTTCCTTTTTGATACCTCAATAATGGAAAATATCAGAATGGGCGACCCCTCCGCATCTGATGATGAGGTCATTGAAGCTGCAAAGGCGGCAGGCTGCGATGATTTTATCCGAGCATTGCCGCAGGGCTATATGACAACGGCAGGCGCAGCAGGCGGCAGACTCTCGGGCGGCGAACGTCAGCGTATAGCCATTGCAAGAGCGATGATGAAAAATGCTCCGATAATGATTCTTGACGAAGCAACAGCAAGCTCCGATCCCGAAAACGAAGCATCGATACAGACCGCTCTTTCTGCTGCGGCAAAGGGAAGAACTCTTGTTGTGATAGCCCACAGGCTTTCCACCGTAATGAATGCGGAGCAGATAGCGTATGTGAAAAACGGCAGAATTGAAGCCGTCGGAACTCACGCAGAGCTGCTTGAAAAATGCCCCGATTATGCAAAGCAGTGGGCATTGTCGGAGGGATAAGCTATGATAAATACGTTCAGAAAAATATGGGCGTTCGGAAATGCCCGAAAAAAATATTTCATCTTGGCAATAGCGGCAAATATCCTCCGCAGCCTGTTGGGGATAACGCAGCTTTATGCGATAATGACGATGACGGAAGCCGTTTTTGGCAAGGGTGAGAACGTCGTCATGAAGCTTGTTATACTTACGGCTGTATGCATCATCGGAAACTTTGCCGCAAGCTATTTTGAGCAGACGAACGCAATGAAAGCAGGCTTCCTTATGACCGCCGACAAGCGTATCTCACTTGGCGAAATGCTGCGCAGAGTGCCGCTCGGTATTCTCAGCGATATCTCGGGCGGAAGGATAGCCGCTTCGATGACAACGACTTTGCAGGGCGTTGAAACAGGCGCAACTATGTCACTCATCTCCGTAGTTTCGGGACTTTTCGGTTCAGCCGCAATGTTTTTGTTTATGCTTTTCTACGATGTGCGGATAGGTTTGCTGACGGGCGCAGGAATAGTTTGCTATCTTGCAGTCGTCGCTTTTCAGATGAAGGTCTCGCAGAAAAATGCGCCTGAACTCACAGCGGCGCAGAGCCGACTTTCCGACAGCATTCTCACATTTTTGCAGGGCATAAAGGTAACAAAGGCTTTTGGCTTTGAAGAAGGCGGCAAAGACACAGAAGATGCCGTTGACGAGAGCCGCAAAGCTAATCTGAAGCTCACGGATATCTCGATGCCGACACAGTTCCTCGCATATATCGTCATTGCTATTTTTGAAGCTTCGATAATGCTTACCGCAGTTTACAGATGCGCCGTGACGGGGGAGATCACATTTTCATACGCAGTCATGCTGATAATATTCAGCTTTATGGTCTATGCTTCGCTCAATCAGGCAGGCTCGGCACTTTCGATGATAGGAATGCTTGACAGTGCGATAGATGAGATAACCGAGCTTGAAAAGTGTGAAACACTCACGGAATATGAACCCGTTCTTTCCGCATCGGGAAATGAGATAGTGTTCAGCAATGTTTCATTCTCCTATGGCAAGAATGAGGTGCTGAAAAACATTTCAACGGTGATAAAGGAGGGCGAACTGACAGCTGTAATAGGTCCGTCAGGCTCGGGAAAAACGACCCTCTGCCAGCTTATCCCGCGTTTCAGGGACGTTTCCTCGGGAACGGTCAGCATAGGCGGCGCAGACGTCCGCCATATGAAATATGAGGAGATAATGGCAAGGATAAGCATGGTTTTCCAGCGAGTGTATCTTTTTGAGGATACTGTTATGAATAATATCCGATTCGGAAAGCCGGACGCTTCGGACGAAGAGGTCTATGCAGCTGCAAGGGCGGCACGCTGCGATGATTTTATACGAAAGCTCCCGAACGGCTATGATACGGTGCTTTCGGAGGGTGGAAGCAGCCTTTCTGGCGGCGAAAAGCAGCGAATATCCATTGCAAGAGCATTACTCAAGGATTCGTCCATTATAATTCTCGATGAAGCCACAAGCGCACTTGATGCGGAGAACGAGCAGGAGATACTTGCCGCCCTTGGTGAGCTTACCCGTGGCAAGACCGTGATAATGATAGCACATCGTCTTAACACCATAAAAAACTCCGACCACATAATTGCAATTGAGAACGGGCACATAGTTCAGGAGGGTACTCATTCCGAGCTTATTTCGCAAAAGGGATTATACGCCGATTTTATTGCCGCAAGGGAAAAGGCGGCAGGGTGGAAGCTTGAAAGAGCTTAATGAAAAACAACTGATTTTATGTTGCTGAGATGGTTTAATATCACTATTTTCCGCTTGCTAAAAAGGACTTGAAAGTATTTTTTTAGCTCTCTGTACTCTGTGGGAAGAAGTCCCGTTATTCGTGAAAAATGGCTTGAAAAGCTGTCGGAACGCTCATATCCGACAGCTTTTGCTATTTCACCTACGCTGAGATCGGTGGCGGTGCTGTATTTGCATGAACTTGCCGCAAACTATGCCATATATTTCGGCGGATATGCCGCAGGAGCTTATGGAAGAACGAAGTTTGCGAAGCATATCCGAAAGCTGCCCGCTGGAATCTCTTATGAGCAAAGCTCCAGGCAAGCTTGCCGAAAGGCTATGAAACGATGATAGGTGAGGGTGGCTCGATGCTTTCGGACGGAGAAAAGCAGTGTATTTCCATTGCCCGTGCGATACTGAAAGATGCGCCAGTGCTGCTTTTGACCTAAGCAACATCATCTTTTTAACCCGAAAACGAATGTGATGTTCATCAGGCGATAGAAGAGTTTGTCAAGGGCAGAACTGTTATAATGATAGCATACAAGCTCAAGACCGTTGCAGGTGCGGACAAAATAATTCTGCTTGACAGGGGCAAAATTACCGAACAGGGAACTCATAGTGAGCTTATGGAAAAGAACGGACTTTATGCCCGTATGTGGAATATTCAGCAGGAAAGCAATGGCTGGCAGATTGAAAAATAATTGATTCATAAAAAGCTCCTGAGCAGACACCGAATGTCTGTTTTGGAGCTTTTAAAATTTATCTGTTACCCGGAATTCTTCGGCGTTTTAGTTGGAGGAGTGTAGCCTGTCATTTGCGCTATCTGTCCGATGGTAAAATCGGTGCCTATTATCGTTGAAGTTGGAATCAGGATAACGCATAGCCTTTAACATTAATAACTTATATATTTTACCCCATTTTCTCCCTCAGCTGATCCGCCAAACCTCTAAGCTCCGTTTCCCAATCAAGCAGCTGCTCGGAATAAGCCAAAACCTCAGACATGGGGCTGTCATCGGACAGCCCTCTTTTCATAGTCAGAGCCTTTTCTTTCAGCTCATTGAAAAGAGCATTATACTGTTCAAGAGCTTCGGGATAACGCTTTAATTTACGTTTTTGATTGTTGGTATTGTTGTAAAATGTGGTGTAAATATTTTGGACATCACTCTCGGCGTTCTTTATGCGGTTTTCCTTTGTCCATTCCCTCTTGTGAACATTTCGGCATTCTCGGCTGCAAAAATCGGAATTATTGGTCTTATCCTTGATGATGAGCTTACCGCAGAGAGGACAATTTGCAACTATACGGTTAGCCTGCTTGAGCATATCAACATAAATGCGGAGAACGGCGAGAAATGAATCATCGGCAACATAAGCAGTTTGCCAAGTGCCGTTAAGGTACGTGTAATAGATATGTACTGTAAGATCGGTAGGTGAAGCGTTTATCTGCTCAGGTATGTTCCAATAACGAACATTGCTTTCAGGAACAGTAGGCAGATTACGAAACGGCAGGAGCATATCGG
>ERZ1026868.606-NODE-606-length-21640-cov-7.021079_pt1 | contig 21640 bp, 16 predicted proteins | sample MGYA00380164_ERZ1026868 | MGnify/ENA primary metagenome ERZ1026868 (study PRJEB33269, sample SAMEA4719800) | human gut metagenome | biome: human-associated habitat; feature: organic feature; material: feces | place: Cameroon | collected 2013-10 ... | reverse complement strand
AAAGATACATAAAAAAATATATGAAATTTGTAAAAAATTTTATATATTTATTGACGAAAGGAATATTTAGTTGTACAATAAACTATAAATATGTGTATTATTGCGCCCATTTTATAAAAAACGGTGGGGGCAAGCATAGGTTTTACTAAAATTCAACTGAAAAAAGTGCAGCGTATCGGAGGGTGCTTTATGGATATGAATATGGACATCAAGGATGTCATAGCCAAATTCAAATCAGGCAAGGGCGGTAAAAAGAATGCGAGGAAAAGGAATTCCTTTAATGCATTCTTTGAGAAAAATCCTAAAATGAAAATCATTTTGCCGCTTATATTTTTCATAATTGCGATTGTAGTTGCGGCGTTGATAATTATATCGGGCATCAAAACGGACGCAGGACTCGGCGAAACCGTTACCAATCCGGCACAGTCGGTTGACGTTCTTCCGATGATTGAAAGAAGCGAGGGCGAAACCGTTGCGGAGGGTGTAGACCCGTTCTCCGAGGACGTTATCGCAAACGCAAAGATAAAGGGTATGGTATATAACTCCGACGGTTACAGAACGGTAATCGTGGAAACGAAGTTTCGTTCGTATGTGCTTCAGGTCGGAGATTACGTGCCCGGCTCGGAGTGGCTCGTTGAATCCATAACAGACAGCTCGGTTACTTTCTCGCTCGGCGAAAAGAAGAGAACTGTCGAGATGAAATAATTTGAAAAAATAATATCTTTTATATATAAATAATAGAGTTTCTTAGGGGGAACACACAATGTACAACAGTTCAACAAAAAAATTGAAAGCTGTTTTGGTTGCGGTTTTGGCAATCGTATTGCTTGTAAATGCCGTGTTGCCTATGACGGTAATGGGTTCAAGCAAGAAGAATTCAGGTGATTACCAATATTATGTAATCAAGTCGGGGGACACCCTGACAAGAATAGCTAAAACTCACGGCGTTACAGTCAGCGACATTATGACCGCTAACAATCTTTCTGATGCCGACAGGATTATTTCGGGAAAGGTAATTAAAATACCGCTTACCGAGGAATCCTCTGCTTCCACATGGTCATCATCAAGACTTTCTCTTAATCTTGTTGACGCAAATGTTAAGGATGCACTTTCGGCAATTGCAAGAAATGCGGGCTATACTATCATTTTTGTCGGCGACGCAACAACAACGCTTACCGTTAATCTTGAACAGATGTCAGCGCTCAAGGCAATTGACTATGTTACAAGACTTGCAGGTCTTTCATATCTTAAAGACGGCAACACCTTAATGGTCGGCACTACCGCAGAGCTTAATGAGAAATTTATTGACAAGGTTGTAATGACCAAGTTCACCCTTAAATACATAACAGTCGGCGTTCTTCAGACGCAGGCAAGCGCACTCGGCTTGTCAAACGTTCAGTATGTTTCGACAGAGGCTGACGACAGCACAGTATTTGTCAGCGCAAGTCCTAAAGAGCTTGCTAAAATTCAAGAGCTTATAAAGCTTATTGACGTAAGCAGCAACATCAACGCAGGTGCGGCTCTTGTTGCGGCTAATTTCAAGGAAATCAATCTTGAACACATTACTGCCGAGGAATTCAGCTCGCTTCTTTCGAGCCTCGGACTTGACCCCGGAATTGTTGTAGCATCAAGACCTTATACCCTCTATACATTTGTTACGGGCAGTGCTCTTGCAGACATTAACACAATAAAGGCTGTTATCGATAAGCCGCTTACAGGTGCTAATCTCGGTGCTTCAAAGAGCGATCAGGTTGTAGAGCCGTCCACCACCCCCTCGGGCGGAACAGGTGAGCCGTCAACAGGAACTCCGGGCACTTCAACAGGCTCTGAGGAAGCGAAAATACTTCGTGAAATCGAGCTCGTGTATATTGACAGAACTATGGCTGTCGGCATTATAGACAGCTTCCCCTATGAGGTTACGGTTTACGGACCCGAAAAGATGACCAAGAAGCTTTGGCTTATGGGAACTGAGTCTGAGGTCAACAAGGCAGAGGGCAAAATCAAGGAATTTGATACCGAAAGCTATGCTGACAGTATGAAGCTTGAAAACACATTCTTTGTATATGATCTTCAGAACTGCACGGCTCAGGAGATGCTTGACAGACTTGCAAACATAAAACTTGAAAACGTTACCTTCAAGACTAATGCGTATCCGACAATTTCAAAGGCACTTATCGTTTACTGCGATTTTGCAAAACAGGAGCAGGTTAAGAGCTTGCTTGACGCAATGGATACGGCAAGCACCGAGGAGGTTCTGAACAGAGCAGTTGAGGTTACTGCAAACGAAGCGGTTGCGAGAAACAGAATTGCCGGATTGATGAGCGTTCATCCCGAAATTCCGACAATGGATCAATTTACATTTATAACAGCTGATTCCAAGACGGGAAGCGGTTCTGCATGTACCACTTACGTTAAGGCTACACCCGAAATGGCAGATTACATTAAGGGCTTGCTTACAGAGCTGGATTCGGCAGCTTAATTGTTAAAATCGGGTGCAGGAATAATACTTTTTCTTGCACCCTATACGCATATTTTTAGTTAAATGTTCAAAAATTAGGAGTTGTATTCAGTGGTTTTTACAGGCAAAGAAAGCTCTTATCCGTTCGTGATAGAGGACCTTTTAAGACATACGGCGGAGGTTGGAGGCTCCGACTTGCACTTGGTAGCGGGAATTGAGCCGTGCGTCAGAATAAACGGAGATCTTAAGCGTCAGACCGATTTTCCGAAGCTTGCACCGGAGGATATTGAGAAAATGCTTCTCGATATAATGTCGCCGTTGCAGAAAACGAAGCTTGAAGAGGATTGGGAATTGGACCTTGCGGTAGCAGTACCCGGCATTGCTCGTTTCAGAGGAAACGTCATCATCCAAAGAGGTACGCTTGCGGCGGTATTCAGAGCTATTCCGTTTGAAGTTCCTGAACTTGAAAACCTCGGACTTCCCTCAGATATTAAAAGACTTTGCAATCTTCCGAGAGGACTTGTACTTGTTACAGGACCTACGGGCAGCGGTAAATCGACAACTCTTGCCGCTATGATTAAGTACATAAATGAAAGATATGAAACAAACATAGTTACGGTTGAGGATCCTATCGAGTTCTTGCATACTCATATTAAATCAACTGTACGTCAGAGAGAGATAGGAAACGATACTCACAGCTTTGCCAATGCGCTTAAAACTGTTTTGAGACATGACCCCGATACAATTATGATCGGCGAGATGCGTGACCCTGAGAGTATTTCGATTGCGGTTACTGCGGCTGAAACGGGACACCTTGTTCTCTCGACTCTCCATACGCAGACTGCACCTATGACAATTTCCCGTATTATCGACTCCTTTCCCGAGGGACAAAAAGGACAGATAAGACAGCAGCTTGCAAACTCCTTGAAAGCTGTTATTTCGCAGCAGCTTATTCCCACCATTAACGGTAAGGGAAGATGCGTTGCGGTTGAGTATATGATTGATACACCCTCTGTTAAAAACCTTATCCGTGAGGAAAAGGAGCATCAGCTCTATGCGGCTATGCAGACAGGACAGATGCAGGGAATGCAGACTATGGACCAGGCTCTTTTAAGGCTTTATAAGGAGCAGAAGATTTCAAAGGAATCTGTAATTGAATTTTGCGTTGATGAAAAAGAGGTCAGACGACTTCTTATGACATCGGGTTACTAATATAAAAGGGGGCAAATGCTTTGGCATCCTTTACTTACGACGGTATGAACCGCCAGGGACAGAACGTCCACGGCGAGGTTGTTGCGGATAATTCCTCCGCAGCTATGGATAAGCTCCGTGAAGCCGGAATTATCGTTACCGACATCAAGGAAAAAGTTATCAGTGAGAAAAAAAAGTCGGGCGGTAAAAAGGTTTCTATACAGGACGTCGCTGTTTTCGCAAGACAGATGGCGGCTATGATTTCGGCAGGTGTTCCTGTTACAAGAGCGTTGGCGACGCTTGCAAAGCAGACAACCAACCCGACTCTTGCGGCTGCTATTGTAGATATTTCGGAAAATGTTGAAAGCGGTATGCCTCTTTCGGATGCGTTTGCAATGTATCCGAAAATTTTCGACGACCTTTTCGTTGCAATGATTGCCACGGGCGAGGTCGGCGGTATTCTCGAGCAATCGCTTATCAGCCTTGCAAACCAGTTGCAGAAAAACAAGGCGTTGAAAGACAATATCAAATCAGCGGTATCGTATCCTAAGAATATCGGTATTTTTGCTATCATACTTCTTATTGCGATGCTTGCATTCATGGTTCCGATTTTCCAGAAGATGATTCCTGCGAAAACAGAACTGAACGGACTTACACAGTTCATATTCAATGCGTCAACCAGCTTGAGAACACAATGGTATTTGTGGATTTTGGTTGCGGCTATTTTAATTGTCGCACTAAGATTTATAATAAAGAGTAAGTTTGCCCACACCTTTTGGGAAAAGAACAAACTGCATATGCCGCTGATCGGCGACTTTATTACAAAGATGGTTGTAGCTCGTTTTTGCCGAACTCTTGCAACACTTCTTGCAGGCGGTGTTACCGCTGTTGAGGCATTACAGAGTGCAGGTCCCACATCGGGCAGTGATTTAATAAAGGATGCGGTTGACAACGCTATTTCCGACATTGAAGAGGGTAAATCTATTTCGGACTCTCTTGATAAGAGTGGATTGTTTCCTCCTATGGTTACAGGTATGATCGCAATCGGCGAGGAAGCAGGTACATTGCCTGAGCTTCTTGACAAGGTTGCCGAATTCTACGAGGAGGATGTTGAAACGACATCAAGAAACCTCGGTTCGATTATCGAGCCTATCGCTCTTATCGGTATAGGCGGACTTGTCGGCGCAATGCTTATTTCGTTGTACTTGCCTATATTCACGGCGTCTACTTCTATCGGCTCATAAACAGGGGGAGAAATTTATGGCTAAAGTTAAAAGTGTAATCGGCCTTGAGGTCGATTCGAGAGAAATAAGGGCAGTTGAAATTACCCGTTCAAGCGGTACATATTCAATTTTAGCGTGCGGAAAGGCACCGTTGCCCGAGGGAACGATTGAAGAGGGATTTATCAGAGATCCCGATCGCTTTAACGTTGCGTTGACAGAACTGCTCCAAAGCGGCGGCTTCAAAAGCCTCAACGTTGTTGTCGGTATCAATAATGAAAACGTTATTATGAGATATGCGACCTTCCCCAAGGTTGATGACGATAAGCTTCGCAATATGGTTCTATTGCAGGCTCAAGAGTTCATTCCCATCCCGATACAGGAAATGGAAATTGACTATGTTGTTGCAGGCGACGGCGTAAATGATGAGGATCAGCCCATAACACACGTAATGCTTGTTGCGGCAAGAAGAAATATGATTGAGCAGTACATAAATATTCTTTCAGCTTCAAAGCTTCAGGTTACGGACGTTGATTCCTCGGTGCTTTCGCAGATAAGAGGTCTTAAAGCAGGCCTTGTCGGCGACGAAAAGTTTGCACTTTTGAATATGACCGACGATCTTCTTAACTTTATAGTTATCAAGGGCGACGAAATTTCAATGGTACGTTCTATAACAACTCCGGACAGAGTTGTCGACAGCGTGAACAATATTTACAAGCTTGAGCCGAACGAGGAGACTCTCGCATTTGACATTGAGGAAATCGGCGCAATGCTGGCATCCGAAACAGCTTCATCCGTAAGCTATTATGCAATGCAGAACGGCGACAGCCCGATTGAAAAGATTTTCTTCACAACGACAGCTGATCAAAGTGCTCACTTGTGCGATATAATCAAGGATACTGTTATGGAAATGCCCGTAATTATTCCTGATTTTTATTCAAATTATAATTTCGGACTTGACCGAAACGTATTAAACGAATTCGCAGGCTGTATCGGTCTTGGAATTCAGGCATTGGAGGTTTAAGCAGTGTTCAAAGTTAGTTTGTTACCGGACAGTTACAGACGCAGGCTTGAAAGCAGAAAGAAAATTGACTTGATTTCAAAAATTGCGCTTGTAATTCTTGTTTGCCTCTTTATTGTCTACGGAGGCGTTGCGGTTAAGGGTCAAATCCTTAAATCGAAGCTCAAAACAATTCAGCGTAAAAACAGTGCTATTGAGAGCGAATTCCCTGCACTTCAAGAATACCAAAACATATACAATGAGTTGGGCGAGGTCAGAAAAATGATTGAAAGCATCACTCCGCAGGACCCCGATGCTGTTGAATTTTTCACAATGATTTCAAATCAAACACCCGACTATGTTCAGATTACACAGATAAACCTTGAAAACTGGTTTAAGGAGGGTATTTGCACCCTTACCTGCACAGTTCAGGACAACCAGGACTACAAGGATTATGTCGATTTGTTCAAAACCGAGGAAATGCAAAAAATCGTTAAGACGGTTGAGACAACAAGCTACACAAGAACCTCGGGCGAGGACGGAAAAAGCGTTACCTTTACTCTTGTCTTGAGCATGTCAAACGGCGTCAACGTTACTGCCGGTGCTCCCGTTTATGAGACGGTTACCGACAAAAAGGGCGAGGCTGTAACAAATTCAAGCGGCGAGGTTCAGACAACACAGGTTACGACTACCGCAGCGGCAACGACGACCGAAACGGAAACTACTACGGGGGAGGCTAAATAGTTATGGCTTTAAGCGATGTTATTAAAAAGAAGCAGGCTACCGGCGACGGCTCGGAAAAGGAAAAAGCCGCTAAGAAAAATCCCCTCGACGACGTCAAAGTGGTAATTGCCGTATTGATTGTCGCTTGCATAGGACTTATCGTTCTTACCGTTTTCGGTGCGAAGGGTATCGACGAGACGAAAGCGAATATCGAAAAGGCAAAGGCACAATACAAGCAAAATCAGCTTGCTATCGCAAACCTCAAGGCTTTGCAGGCACGCAGCGGCGAATATAAGGAGCAGATAGCTCAATACGATATAATGATTTCAAAGGATCCGCTTGATCAAATGCAGATTATGATTGATCTTGAAAAGGATGTTGAGGCGCATAATTGCAGCCTTACAGAGCTTACCTTCGGCGAGCCTGAGAAAAACGAGCAGAACGTCAATCAAATAGCTGTTAATCTTACAATTACCGGCTCATACAGGGATATTATAACTTTCTGCCATGACACGGTAAGCGATAAGCAGATAAAGCGTATAGATACTATCAATATTACGGGTACAGAAGAGCAGAGAACGGCGCAGATCGTACTTGTAGAATTTTCAAGATAAGCAATATAATTCAATGGGCAGATTTTCGAATGGAGAGAGATTAAATAATGGCGAATAACAATCTGATAATCCCCGGAAGCATGGGCTCAAGGCTTGTTGCAGCCGGAATTATCACAGAGGAACAGCTTGCTGAGGCGTTGGAAATACAAAAAACGAGCAAGGAGCTTATCGGCACAATCCTTACGCAGTTAGGCTACTGCACAGAGGACGATATAGCAAAAACACTTGCCAAAAAGACAGGCTACAAATATGTTTCAATCAATGAGATAGGCGTCAATGTTTCAGCGGCTAACCTTATTACACCCGAAATGGCGTTGAGGAACCACATTCTTCCGCTTTATCAGGATGAAAAGACCTTGTATGTCGCAATGAAAAATCCGAACGATATCATTACGATAGACAATCTCCATCTTATGACGGGACTTGAGATTTGCCCCCTTGTCGCTCCCGATATGGAGCTTACCGCCGCAATCGAAAACTTTGCGAATATGAATTCGTCGCTTGACAATTACGACGAGGACGAAGCAAGCGACGACCAAAATGTATCAGAGGAATTTTCCATTGATGATAAGCCGGCGGTTTTGCTTGTAAACCAGATTATAAACAACGCAATTAAGGCAGGCGCATCCGATATTCACGTCGAAGCACTTGAAAAGCATATGAGAGTCCGTTTCAGAATCGACGGCGTTTTGCAGGAGGTAATGCAGAACCAAATCAAGCTTTTCCCCTCGGTCGTTTCACGTGTTAAGGTACTCGGCGGTATGGATATTGCCGAAAAGCGTATTCCGCAGGACGGTCGTGCTACCGTCAGATTTGAGGACAGAACACTCGATATTCGTATCGCAACAATGCCCACCGTTTACGGCGAGAAGATTGTTATGCGACTTCTTGAAAGATCGCAGGGCGTTGTAAAGCTTCACGATTTGCACTTCTCTGAGAGACAGTTTGACAGATTTGAAAAAGCAATTCATATGCCCTACGGCTTCCTGCTTGTTACGGGCCCCACAGGTAGCGGTAAATCTACAACTCTTTACGCTACCCTTGCCGAAATAAGCTCGGATGATAAAAATACAATTACACTTGAGGACCCGGTTGAGCGCCGTATGGCAGGTATCAATCAGGTTCAGATGAATAACAGAGCAGGTATGACCTTTGCGGCGGCTTTGCGTTCGGTATTGCGTTCCGACCCCGATATTGTCATGGTCGGTGAGATTCGTGACGGCGAGACTGCAAAGATTGCCGTCGAAGCGGCTCTTACGGGACATATGGTTCTTTCGACCCTGCATACAAACGACGCACCCGGCGCCGTAACCCGTCTTAACGAGATGGGCGTTGAACCGTTCCTTGTTACATCCTCACTTGTCGGCGTATTGGCTCAGCGTCTTGTCAGACGTCTTTGCCCCAAGTGCAAGGAGGCGTATCAGATAAAGAGGGATGACCTTCTCAAGATATTCCCCGATCTTCCGCTTGACGAGTATCCCGACGAGGAGTTTACACTCTACAAGCCTAAGGGCTGTATTACCTGTAACAATACAGGCTATAAGGGACGAGAGGCTGTATTTGAATTCCTTACCGTTACCGAGGAAATGAAGGAGCTTATCCTTGACCGTGCAAACGCTGCGGCTATTAAAGAACTTGCCGTTAAGCAGGGCATGCACACGCTGAAGGATGAGGGTATTTACAAGGTCATGCACGGAAAAACATCGATAGAGGAAATTTTGAGAGTTATAGTTTAATTTATACGGAAAGGTGATTCGTATGAAAAAAAGGCTTAAACAAAACGGCGGTTTTGCATTGACAGCGGTCATTGCGTTGCTGTTTATACTTTCGCTTATGGGCACGGCAATGTATGCTTATACAATGACCAGCCTTAGGACTGTGCGCTTTTTGTCCGACAGAAAGAAAGCGGAGTATCTTGCTCAAGCGGGAGCAGAGGCCTCGGCATACGCATATCAGCTTGCTGTTAACAACAGAGGCTCCGACTCTGTTGTCAATGAGTTTATCGTTGAAACAAGCGAGGACGGAGATAAGATTCAAACAAATAAAATATACCTTATTTGGAACAGGGCAGCATCTCCGGCAGCATATCAGTATGTTACCGAGGCAGGCATGGCTGCTTGTACGGATAAGGAAATAATCGGATATTATCAGGTCGAAATAACGAATATCGTCGAAACCAAAAAGGGTAAATTCCTGAAAACAGAGACAAAGGCTGACGGCTCGGGCATTGTAGCTGAGGAAGAGGTCGAAATGATTGACAAGCAGAGGCGTTTTGTCAGCAAAGGCTATGCGGTTAAGGGAAACGATATAAATGACGTTGTCCCTGCGACCGTGACGGCGAGAATTTCAGAGCCCGTTCAGGGACTCGGTACATTTTACGATAACGACGGTGCCAATGCGGGAATTATCGACCCGATTTCAAATGACGAATTTACCAAGCTCGGCACGGTAAAGCTTCCGTCAAACCTTTCGCTTAAAACAAAGCATTTCGGCACATTTACAATCAACATAGGCGAACGAAGCACACCTGCAAAGCTCGGTTATTCCTCAGGCAACCTTATTTTGAACGCTCCCACGACGGGAACAATCAAGATGAAAGGAAATCAGGATAATATTGTTTCGTTTGTCGGAATGAATGACCTGTTTGTAAACACGGATATTGATGTTACACCCACTAAAAAGAACTACAATATTATGTTCTTGAAGGGCAACAACATTGTAATAAACGGCGATATAGAGATTTTTGCATACGGATTTTACAGAAATACTGCCTTGCAGATTTCAAGCAATATCGGAATGTTAGCCGACGCCATAAGGGGAAAGTACAGATTCAGTACGGTCGTTTTGGGAACTCCGAACCCTGAAACTGCGGCAATTACCGACCCAATAAGCAATAGGGTTTATAACTTAGGTCGCTGCGGCAAGGTCTTTTTCGGCGGCGACGTATATGTCAATATAGAAATGCCGAACGTAGGCGTTTACAGGTACAAGGCTTTTTCTGCCGGCGACGTTTATTACTTTGACGACAACGCACCGCAGAATACAGGCAGTGAAAACGAATACGGCGTCGATTTGCTCAAATATTTCCTTGACTATTCGATTGCAACCAACAAATATTCAAAGAACGTACTTAACAGATTTGCGGATTTGATTGAGATTTATTATCAGACTGCCGACGGAGATACACCTACGCAGTATGTTGTCGGCGACGGCAACGGCGGAATTACCAAAAGCCTGATGAGAAAAATCGACGTTGACAATAACGCAAAAGACACATACAGCTCGATTATTCCGCCCGATCCCACAGATTCATCATCTCTTATGTGGGAATAAGACTTTTTGAAAATAAGTTAGGAGGAGCATTATGAAAAGTATTTTTAAGAGCATTAAAAGTACGGTAAAACAAAAACAAGGTATGACGCTTGTGGAAACACTTGTTGCCATAGCTTTGATTATGCTGATAATTTTTACCTTTACACCGCTTTTCCTCCAAAATTTCAAAAATATCCGTACGGCAGGCGAGGTTACAAAATCCTCATACGAAAAGGCGAGCTTGCTGGAGAGGCTGATTGCAAATAAGGGCGAAAACGCACCCGGCTATGAAATCTCCGTAAGCGATGTTCCGCTTACAATGACAAAGGATGGGGATACCGATAAGTCAGTAAGCTTCGGCTCGGACAGCTCTGCCGGTCAGGTTCACGGTACGATTATCGCAAGTAACCCCAACACGCCGAATTCATATTCGACCTTCTATGTCAGCGATAACACAAGCCGTATGCTCTGCTTCCCGAGCAATCTTACCGACGACTTTTTGACGACGAAAATTACGCTTGTTCCCAAGGGCTTTGCGTTTAACGCTGTGGCTGAAAACAAGAATGCGGATCAGGCAGGCTGGCACTTTAAGGTCAGCTATACCGACAAAAACGGCAACAAGCAAGCGGTTGGCAAGCAGTATTACGATATAGTTTTCAAAAAAGACGGAAATACAAATGTTGCGGTGTTCACACTCAAGGGCGGTAACAACGTCATTTGCTTTGAACATTCTCCGTTGGTAATTGAATACGGACAGGGCGTAGGCGACCTTCAGTACAGCACTAAAATCGAGGTCGGCGCACCCGAGATTATACTTGTCGGCGAAAAGGCTTCTGACGGCAAATACTATTATTATGCGACAAGCGGCGTTGATGAGTACGGTCGTATGGATCTCATCGCAAAGGAAATGACGGGTTCTCCACTTAACTCGGCAATGAACGACGTTGAGTGGGTCGGTGTCGGTAGCGGCGACGACGGCAACGGCGGAGACAATAAGTACGGCTACTATGTTATGGGCGGCGACGCAGGACAGGTACGCCGTTTCTGGAGAAACGAAAAAACGGGTAACTACTATTGGGGCGGCGACACGCTTTGGCAGTATGACCGTTATGCGCATATCACGTCAAAGGGAATGCCCGAGGGCGACAGCTATGAGAACATAAGCGCCGAGAATTCAACACAGGCGGAGTTCAAGTCGATATTCCGTTCTCCGCAGACTGAAATTGACTGGAACGGCAGACAGATAAACTATCTTTTCAAATCACAAAAGACAAGTCTTTGGGACTATAAGTCCATCACATCAAACTACTTTACAGCGAACGTTGCAACCTCCGATTCGGGCAAGGCGTTCCTGACCCTCGGCGGCGTTGTTAAATGGCGTGACGGCACGGAGGCTTACGGCGGCAACTCGGGCAGAGGTTGGGACGAAAACGATAATATGCGAGCGTGGCTTACATATGACGCAAGCAGCGAAAGAGCCAAAAAGCTTTCGAGCCTTGGCTATAAGGAGGCTGTAAATTATGAGTATGAAAATGATGATTCGCTCATAACCATTACCTCCGTCGGTGCGATTAAAATCGATAAAACGAACAGCAACTACATTGAAATTCAGGATCAGACACAGTGGAACAGCAAGGTTTATCCGAGTCAATCCTATACTCTTTATTGCGGACGAATTCCTGCCGTTATCGACGTTTGGGGTTGGAAAACGGCTTCGTTTGGCTGGAAAGCATATATTCCGCTTGCGACATTGGGCGTTGCGTACAGCTCAAACAACAGATATACTCCGTCGGGAGTCCATAGACCGGGCGGAACGGGAGCTTGGTATCCGACAGGACTTTTCGGAGACTCAAAGGCGTCGAGCACAAAGCTTGATATTGATATATTCAAATCCTTAAAGTATGAGGACCTTTTGAACTTCTTTACCTCGGAAAATCCGTATAAGGACATAGTTTATCCGAGGTCAACGATAAAGAAGCCTGCATACTACACGGCTGTTAACGGAAGCGCCGGTCAGGCATTGGGCGAGCAGGGTAATAAGTATTACCTTACATCAGGCGAGGAAATCGACATTACAATCGGTTATCTTTCGCACCCGTTTGCAATCGGACTTGAAAATCCGTCAACATGGCTGATTACGGGCTTGACGGGTTCTGACTACTATTTCTATAAGTTTAACGGAACAGCAGGCAAATATGACCACTCGTTCCAGTCGGCAGGACTTCGAGATAACGTAACAATGCTCGACATTGACAGCTATCACGACGATATTACGGGTAACAATATTTCCGTTGCGGTCGGCTACACATTGGGTTACCTTTTCTCCGACTACAGCTGGGCAACACGTGTAAACGATATTTCGAATATGGGTGTTGTTTATATCAGAGGCTCGGGCGACGGCAGCGACAACGATACGATGGGCTCTATGGAGTCGGGTAAGGGTTGGTCGCTTAAAAAGGAAACCAATGTATTCCATCAGTTCTACGGAACAGACCAATATCAGGACGGCTCGGGCAATATGACGGCATTGGGTTGGGACACCACGTATCACAGATCGTTCTTCGGAATTTCAAACAGTGACTCTTTACCGCCGTCAGGCTTAACTGCTCCGAATATCATTCCGGGTACAAAAATGTACGGTACAAATACGCATCCGATGAACCAGACTCAATGTACAACGGTACGTTGGGGACTTACATGGGATGCAAAGCCGCAGTTTATGTGGGGCACGGACAACGGCTCGCTGTTCAGCTGGGGCTACGACTATGAAGCTCCGACAAATTCAAAGATAACTGCGGTTACAAAGGAATTTGAAAGCTATATGTGGGCTGACAGAATCGGCGCAGCAGGCGGTCCTACGAACAGAAAACTCAAAGACGACGGCGACCATATTCAGTTCTACGATTACACAAGTAGAAAGAACTCGACGTCGGACACATACGGCTTCGTATCCGTGTTAAGCGGAATAACCGACGTAGAGTTTGCGGACGATTATTGGGTAGCGGTAGGCACACAAAGCGGAAAAGCTCCCGAAACCTATTGTGCTTCGCAGTATTGCTATTCGGGCAACGGTAAGGCAGGCTCATACATCAACGTCAAATACTGCTACAGTGAGGAAAAACATCTCTACGCTTGGAAAGCGATTAAGATTGCCGATGAAACCAATATAAACTTCATTTCGATTACTTATTCCGAGGGTATATGGTACCTCACGGGCTACAAGGACGAAAACGGCAACGGCAAAAACGATGCCGATGAAAAGGCGTATATTTACTACACGAAGGACCCGTCGGATGCAGGCGCATGGAAGCGTGTAAAAACGCAGGGTGCTGATGGCAAATATACGGACGACACCACGGCGGTATTTTTCGACGCAAGCGGCAACAAGAGGGATATTGACCTTGCGGGCGTAAACGCAATGGCATCTCAGGGATAAAACAGAGAAAGGGCGGCAAGGCTATGTTTAAGTTAATCAACAAAACAAAACATGACAGGCGAGGCTTTACCCTCGCAGAGCTTATTGTGGCTATCGCAGTTATGGCACTTGTTATGGGCTTGGTCGCTCAGCTCTTCGGCACGATATACAAGCGTTACGATATGGTCGAAAAGCAGTTTAAGCTTCAAGCACAGGTTGAATATGTTGTCGCACAGTTCCAAGAGAATGCGACAAAGACCTCGCTTTCGACTGCGACAAAGGTTGACATTTTTTATGAGGACCCTGCGACGGTTGAGGCAAATAAGATATTAGCCTCCTGCCCTGAGCTTGGCACATTCACGGAAAATGACGACGGTACGATTACTTTCCAGAAGCCTACAAATCAATACACCTATTATTTCACATACAAGGGATATTTCTATGGGCTTGCACCTATTCATTCGATTGATGAGGATAACAAGGTAACGATTAAGTCGAACGCTACCGCATACAAATTCTATTATCAGTTTGACAACCCGTTGAAGCTTGACGTTAAGTTCAGCGTGGGCGTTGATGCGTTCCAATGGGACACGACCGAAAACAAAGAAATGGAAAACCCGACGGACGCTTCGGGCAATGCGCTCAAGCATAAATATCTTGACAGCGGTATTTCGGTATCGGTTAAGAGCAACCGTGAATATTTGCCTGCGAAATATGACTTGAACTCGTCATTTTCGTTCGACAATATGAAAACCAACGGTCAGCTTGTCAACTGCAACAATGAAAGAGGATACTATTTCACAAGCGAATACACGGCAGGCTGGGACTCGGGAACTGATACTGAGGGCTACCCGTCGGATAGGCAGGAAGCGGATAAATTATATCCGAATTCTAAACGTTCGGGAAATGTTATAAGATTTATTTCCTATAATGACTCGATAGGCGGTGCACTTGATGCCGATACGGGAGACACCGAAACAGCGTTTACCTGCGGCACAAGATGGCTTATGGCAGGTACGGATATGGAAAGCGGAGTTGTCAAAACGCTTCGTGATTTCAGGGACAACACGCTTAAAGGTACATATCTCGGCGATATAATCATTGACAAGTATTATAACGAGTGGTCGCCTGCTATAATCAAAATCGGCTCAAGGAATGAGACGTTAAAGAATATCGGCAGGACGGTTGTTACCGATATGGCTATACTTATTGCAATGGCAAAGTGATTGACAAAAAATAAAATATAGGATATACTTAAAACAGTTACGGAACATTCACGCACAATTCCCTAAAAAATCACGAGACTGTATGGGGGTATGTCTTATGAAGAGCAAAAAGGGTTTTACACTTGTTGAGCTGATGATTGTCATTGTAATTATGGGCGTTTTGGTCGCTGTGGCAGTCCCTGTTTTCGGACTTGTTACAAAGAATGCGGAGAAAAAGACCTGCGGCGCAAATATGGATATTATCGCAAAGGGAGCGCAGCAATGTGCCTTGACCGACACCGATTCGGGTGCAAAGGTCATTTTCAGGAACGACGGCACAACCACGGTTGACGTCAGAACGCAGGAGGACGCAAGGCAGGCGTTTACGGACGCATATCTTGCTTGCTTTGAGGGCGGAAAGTTTCCGCTTTGTCCCACCGAGGGCGGATATTACACCGTAACGCTTTCCGAAAACGGAAAATATGTAAATGTGGAGTGTAAAAACAGCGGCTCGGGTGTGGCTCACGGTGCAAAATAATATAATTTTGTAATTTATTGTAAATATTTTATAAAAAACACTTTACAAACTGTTTTTTTTAGTTTATAATACAGATAAAGGTTACGGAACTTTCCCGAAAGCCTTTTTGGTTAGGTATTCTGGGCAACCCACCCATTATATAATTATAAAATGAAAAAGGGAGAAATTTATCATGAGAAAACTTATGAGTAAAAAAGGTTTCACACTCGTTGAATTGATGATCGTTATTGTTATCATGGGTATCCTTGTTGCAGTAGCTATCCCGGTTTACGGTGCTGTTACAAAGAACGCAGAGACAAAGACATGTAAGTCAAATATGAGCAGCATTAAGTCAACTGCTTCAACATGGCAGATGACAGGCGGAACTGACGGCGGTCAGATTTCTCTTGCTGATAACTCCTCAATCGACCTCGCTGCAGATGCAAGCTTTAAGAATCAGTTTGACGGCGGTAAGCTTCCGCAGTGCCCCGTTGCTAAAGATGACACTGCACTTTCAGGCACAGCAAAGGATTACACAGCTATAATGAAGAAGGATGCTAACGGTCAGATTAAGACAGAAGTTACATGCCCTGAAGTAGCTAAGGGTTACGACAAGCACGTAGCTGACTAATTGAATAAAATCAATATTAGCAGATTAACATTAAATAAGCAAGGGCGAAAGCCTTTGCTTATTTTTTTACCTAAGGCACACTCAAATTTCACGGCTTTCCTTGTAAACGGCTGTCGGTTAGTGTATAATTATAGCTGTATATGACTTCACATTCTGGAAAGGAAGATTTCGTTGGGGATTTCTCATAACAAAAAGAATAAATTTATATTTCCTTTAATTTCCGCATTCGCCGCCGTGGTGCTTTTCTTGGTGTTCTGCGCTTTTTCAAAGATTGCACCGTTCGGCGATTATACCATTCTTCGTAACGACGGCTTAGGACAGTATGCGCCGTTCCTTGCGGAATATATCGAAAGGCTTAAGGGCGGCGGCTCTCTGCTCTATTCGTGGAACACGGGGCTCGGCTCAAATGAATTGGCAAGCATCTGCTACTATCTTTTAAGTCCGTTCAACCTGCTTGCGCTGCCGTTTAACAGCTCAAATATCGACAGCGCAATGCTCTTGATAATCACGGTTAAGACTGCTTTGATTGCGGCATCGTTCTCGGTATTTCTCCAAAACAAGTTTGAAATTCAGAATATAACCGTAAGCGTATTTTCGCTCATTTACACCTTCAGCGGCTTTTATCTTGCTTACTATTACAACACAATGTGGCTTGACGCTTTAATTACCTTGCCGCTTATCGCCCTCGGGATTGAAAATATAGTAAAGGGCAAAAAGGGTACGCTCTATTTCTTCGCCCTTGCTTATGCGATAATCGTAAACTTCTACATAGCGTATATGATTTGCATTTTCTGCGTACTTTACTTCTTCCTGCTCGTCTTTTCGCAGGACGTCAGCAAAAACAAGGAAGAAAAACAGGACGAGCCGATTTTCCCCGTTATGCTGAAATTCGGCACGGCATCGCTTTTTGCAGGTCTTGTTTCTGCGGTTGTGATTATTCCCGTGCTCTACGCCCTTGAAAACACCGCCGCAAAGAGCGATTTTGACACGACAGGCTTTTTCTTTAACATTCTTGACTTCCTTTCCTATCATACAGACGGAATGAATATAGGCTTTATAGAAGAAACAGCGGACACAGCGCCGTATCTTATGAGCAGTATGCTTACAATGATACTTTTCCCGCTGTTCTTTACTTCAAAGAAAATAAAGCCCAACGAAAAGGTTGCCACGGCTGTTGTTACCGTGCTTTTCTTCCTCTCAATGCAAATTCCTAAGCTCAATTATTTTTGGCACGGTCTCAATGCTCCGGCTTTTCTTCCGTATAGATTTTCATTCCTCTATCTTTTCCTGATAATCACGGTTGCTTTCAAGACCCTTTTGAATATCGACAGCGTTCCGAAATGGGCGTTCATAATTCCCGTTGCCCTTGTCGGCGTTTCTGTGGGCTATGCTGAATTTTCTCAGTTCTCCGACCACTTTACAGCCTACGGACTTGTTTTGAGTGCGGTGGCGGCTGCCGTGTATCTTGTAATTTTGCTTATCGCCAAAAACAAAGACGGCTTTAAGCGTGCGTTCCCGATTGTACTGTGCGTTTTGATTGTCGCAGAGCTTTGCCTTTCAAACACGAAAACCGTAAAGACCTCGGGAGATATTCATAATACACATTATTCAGACCGTGAAGCAGTTCAGCAAGCAAAGGAAATAATAGAAGCAAATACTGGCGGCTTTTACCGTATGGAAATAAGCGACAACAAGAAAATCAATAATTTCCCCGCACTTTATAACTACAACGGAATTTCAACATTTTCCTCAATGACCGATACAAATCTTGCGCTTACGCAATACTGCCTCGGCGTTGACGCTAACAGGCAAAATGCATACAAGTATTCGCCGCAAACGCCTGTATATAATGCAATGCATTCGCTTGACTATGTGTTTGACAACGTGGGACTTATAGGCGAGGACAACCCGTATTATGAAAAAATCGGCGAGGTTGACGGCAAGGGCGTATATAAGGTAAAATATGCGCTTCCGCTCGGCTATTGTGCAGATTCGACGGTTACACAATGGGACCCGTACATATATCAGCCGTCATATTCGCAAACAGGCTTTTGGTATAACGCAACGGGCGTAGGAAATGTGTTCGACTATGCGAAGCTTGACTCGATTGAATACAGCAGCTGTAAGGCGGTTGACAGCGGAACGGTAAACAAATATTACGCTGAGATTAATGAGGAAAACGAGGGCGAGCACGCTCACGTTCATGAGGACGGTGAGGTGCACGAAGAGGGCTATAACGCTCTCACGACCATTATTGAATCAGTCGGCGGCGTTTATCCTTTTAAGGCAACGGACAACGATTTCTCAATCAAGTTTAACTATACCGTTCAAAAGGACGGAGAATTGTTTATGCTTGCCACAAGCGGCTGCTTGCAGAAAATGACAATTAGCTTTGCAGGCGAAACAAACGAATATGACGTATCAGACAGAAAGCTTTATGACGTCGGATATTATCACGCAGGCGACGTCGTTGAGGTAACGGTACATGATGCCGACAGAGATATTTCGGAATTTGATGCGGATAAGCCGCTTACGGACTCCGTTCAGATGTCTGCAATGACCGTTGACAACGAAGCGTTTATGAACGGCTACAAGCATATTCTTGAAAACGGCACGCTCAAAATCGAAACTTTCAAGGACTCATATATCAAGGGCACGGTCAACGCTTCAAAGGACGGCGTTATGGTCGCCTCAATGCCCTATGACGAGGGTTGGACGGTTACGGTTGACGGCAAGGCGGTCGAGCTTATCAAAAACGAAAGCCATATGATGATGTTCAACATTTCACAGGGCGAGCATACCGTCGAAATGAAATATTTTCCGCAGGGACTTAAAGAGGGCATTTTCGTTTCCGTCGCTTCGATTTTGGCTCTTGCTCTTGTAATGCTCCTTTCAAAAGTTCGCAAAATGAAAGCCGAGGTTTTGGCTCAGGAGGAAGCGGAGAAAACCGCAAATGTTCCCGAAAAGGATGATTGATTATGGATTACGATACTTTTTTACTTGTGATGAAAATATACTTTTCGGTGTGCGTGTTTATCGTCGGAATATGTATCGGCAGCTTTTTGAACGTGCTAATTTACCGTATTCCGCTCGGTATGAACTTCAAAAAAGGCTCGTCGATTTGCACCACGTGTAAGCATCCGCTTAAATGGTACGATTTGTTTCCGCTTTTCAGCTGGATTTTTCTCGGCGGAAAATGCCGCTACTGCAAGGCGAAAATTTCCCCGATTTATCCGATTGTCGAAAGCGTTACGGGCATTTTGTTCGTGATGTCGTTCGTGTTCGGCTGCGGCTGCGATTTCAAGCTTCGGCTTTTAGGCTATTTTATGATTTGCGCCGCACTTGTCGTTACATTTTGCATTGACTGGAAGCATATGTTTATCCCCGACTCAATGTGGATTACGATTCTTTTAGGCGGTATCGTCATTTATATCGACTCGATTATCGAAAACGGCTTTGATAAAAATGAGCTTATCGGCAGGATTGTGGGATTTTTCCTTGTCAGCGGTCTGTTTTTGCTCGTTTCGTACATTAAACCCGATTCAATGGGCGGCGGCGATATAAAGCTTATGGCGGCGGCAGGCTTTGCTCTCGGTTGGAAAAATGTCCTGCTTGCGCTGTTGGTTTCAGGCTTTACGGGCACGCTGTATCTGATTTTTTCAAACACTCTCAAAAAAGAGAATATGAAAAAGGAAGTCCCGTTCGGCCCGCACCTCGCAATCGGTATTTTCGTTGCGCTGATGTTCGGAAATCAAATAATAAATTGGTACACGGGTTTGTGGAGTTAAATTTTAAGGACTGTAAAATTTACAGTCCTTTTTGTTTGCCATATTGTGCGTTATATGTTAAAATTATCTGTGAATTGAGGTGAGGCTATGCCGAAAAATACAAATGCCTGTCCGCTTTACAAAAAGTGCGGCGGATGTCAGTTGCAAAATATGCCGTACAGCGAACAGCTGAGCTTTAAGCAGGCGAGGGTTATAAAATTGCTCGGCTCATTTTGTCATGTGGACGAGATTATCGGTATGGACAAGCCGTATAATTACAGGAACAAGGTGCAGGCGGCGTTTTCGACAGACCGCAGGGGGAATATAATTTCAGGCGTGTATCAGTCGTCGAGCCACAGGGTCGTTGCGGTTGAAAAGTGTATGCTTGAGGACGAGAAAGCCGACGAGATAATCGGGACTGTCCGCAAGCTGCTCAAAAGCTTCAAGCTAAAGGCGTACAACGAGGACACACGGCAGGGATTTTTACGTCATGTGCTTGTAAAACGAGGCTTCAAAAGCGGTCAAGTAATGGTCGTGCTTGTAACGGGAACGCCCGAATTTCCTAAAAAGAGGTCATTCGTAAACGCACTTTTGTCAAGGCATCCCGAAATCACAACGGTCGTTTGGAATTACAATCCGAAAAAGACAAGCCTTGTTCTCGGCGAGCGTGAAGAAATATTGTTCGGCGACGGAAAAATCGAGGAACAGCTCGGAAAATACACCTTTAGAATATCGCCAAAGGCATTTTATCAGATAAACCCCGTGCAGACGGAAATTTTATATAACAAGGCGATTGAATTTGCCGAGCTTACAGGAAAAGAAACGGTTATCGACGCATATTGCGGTACGGGTACGATAGGAATTTTCGCATCCGACAGGGCAAAGCAGGTTATCGGTGTGGAATTGAACTCCGAGGCGGTCAAGGACGCCCGTGAAAACGCAAGGCTTAACAAGGTCGAAAATATCAGATTTTTCAATGCCGACGCAGGCAGGTTTATGGTCGAAGCGGCAAAAGAGGGCGGAACAGCGGACGTGGTAATTATGGACCCGCCGAGAAGTGGCTCGGACAGGGCGTTTTTGTCAAGCGTAGTAACCCTTGCGCCGAAAAAAGTGGTGTATATCTCTTGCAACCCCGAAACGCAGAAAAGAGATCTAATGTTCCTCGTCAAAAACGGCTATAAGGTGCGAAAAATCCAGCCCGTCGATATGTTCCCGCATACGCTGCATGTCGAGACGGTTGTGTTACTTTCCAAACTTATGACGAAAAAACATGTTAACATTGAATTACATACGGATGAATTAGATTTGACATCAGCTGAAAGCAAGGCTACTTACAACGATATAAAACAGTATGTTTTTGATAAGTTTGGATTTAAAGTTTCAAATTTATATATTGCACAAGTAAAAGAAAAGTGTGGAATTAAAGAAAGAAAAAATTATAACAAACCTAAAAATGACGATTCGAAGCAACCAATATGTCCAATAGAAAAAGAAGAAGCAATAAAAGATGCATTTAGGTATTTTCAAATGATTTGAGAAAGGTTTGATATAGTTATGGATACAAATGATGATTTAAGAGTAAAATAC
>ERZ1026868.602-NODE-602-length-21787-cov-7.889702_pt1 | contig 21787 bp, 27 predicted proteins | sample MGYA00380164_ERZ1026868 | MGnify/ENA primary metagenome ERZ1026868 (study PRJEB33269, sample SAMEA4719800) | human gut metagenome | biome: human-associated habitat; feature: organic feature; material: feces | place: Cameroon | collected 2013-10 ... | reverse complement strand
GAGAGGTCGGAATTTCTCAGTTAAGAGAAATTCCTCCTACTCGATTGTAATATGCCATCATGCAGAAATTGTGCGATCTGCAATCTGGATAAAATCAAAAAATTACAATCATATATTTCCGCATCCCGCATATATATATGGTAGGGGTGAATGCTGTGAGAAATGAAATCTTGAAATTACTCCCCACTTGTATTCGGTACATAATCAATCAGATTGACATAGATTATAACTCCCTGATAGAGCTTCGGTTCCGGATTTGCGAGCCGTTGATACTGGTTTTTGTGCAGGGAGAATATTTTGTGCAGAATTGTGGGGGACTGACACTCGATCGAAAAAAAGCATATCGTGTAACTGCGGATGATATCCGGGGGATTATCGATGCAGTGACCGATTACTCGTTGTATGCATATGAGGATGAAGTGAGACAGGGGTTTGTGACAGTGTGTGGCGGGCATCGCGTGGGCGTTGCCGGTCAGGTTGTATTGGAGCATGGGAGAGTAAGAAACGTGAAACATATATCGTTTATTAATATTCGGGTATCCCATCAGATTAAGGGCTGTGCGGCCTGCCTGCTTCCGTATGTGATTAAGGACGGCAGGCTTCTGCATACGCTGATCATATCGCCTCCGGGGTGCGGGAAGACAACAATCCTGCGGGATCTGGTGCGGCTGATATCGGATGGGAACAGTTATTGCAGAGGGATGAATGTCGGCGTGGTGGATGAGCGTTCGGAGCTTGCCGCCTGCTACATGGGAATTCCGCAAAATGATGTTGGGCTTCGCACGGATATCTTAGATGGATGTCCGAAGGCGGAAGGGATGTTGATGCTGCTTCGGTCAATGAGTCCGAAGGTGATTGCGGTGGATGAGATCGGAAGCCGGGAGGATATCGATGCAATCTCGTATGTCATCAATTGTGGCTGTGGGATTCTGGCGACAATCCATGGGGATTCCATCGACGATATCCGCACGCGTCCGGTGCTTCGGAAGCTGGTAGAGGAGAAGGTGTTCGAACGCTACATCGTACTTGGACGGAGCGCAGGGATCGGAACGGTTGAATCGATCTTTGACGAGAGGGGTAATGAGTTATACATTGGTTCACTGTCGGTTGCAAATTGATCGGAATCATCTGTGTGCTTGGTGGCTGCGTGGCTATGGGGATTCTTCGCGCGATGGCAATTCGCCGTCGCGTGAAGGAAATGCAGGAATATGCACGTGTGCTTTCCGTTGCCACAGCAGAGCTTCGATACCGGAGAGATATTCTGGCACAGGTATTTGTCCGTGTTGCAAAAAAATGCCGCCAGCCATATGCCGCTTGGTTGTCAGAACTTTCACAGGCACTCATGGAGGCGCAGCAGGGACAGGCATATTCTTATACGGAAGTGGTTGCCGATTTTGATCAGATCTGGAGGAAGTATGCAGACAGGCTGTACGAAAGTTCCGGTCTAAAACAAGAAGATATGGAATATATATATAACCTGGGACAGACTATCGGATATCTGGATGTACAGGCACAGGAGGAAGGACTGGCGTTGCTGCAGGCAGATCTGGGACGACATATCCGGGAGCTTGAGACAGAGTCGAAGGACCGTATACGGGTATCGCTTGCGGTTGGAAGTGTCGCAGGTGTGTTGCTGATTATAATCTTGATTTAACAGATGCAGGGGAATGAAAATGACGATTCAGTTGATCTTCAAAATTGCAGCCGTCGGAATTGTCGTGGCACTCATCAATCAGGTATTAAAGCATTCGGGCAGGGACGATCAGGCGTATCTGGTGAGCCTTGCAGGTCTGATTATCGTATTGACATGGATTATTCCTTATGTCAATCAGTTGTTTCAGGATATCAACACGTTGTTTGGATTTTAAGGAGGCGGAATATGAATCTGGGAGTGACGATGGTATTTACAATCGTGGCAGTGATTCTGGCATTATCCTTAAAATCCAGGAATCCGGAGTACAGTACATTTATCAGTGTGGCGGTGTGCATTGTGTTGTTGTTTGTCTGCGTGTCGCGGATGCGTGTCATGCTTTCCGGAATCCGGACGTTGACGGACAAGATCCGGATGGACAGCACGTATCTGGTGATCCTGGTCAAGCTGATTGGGATTGCCTATATCTGTGAGTTTGCAGCGAGTATCAGCAAGGATGCCGGATACAGTGCGGTTGCATCCCAGATTGAACTGCTTGGAAAGCTTACGATGCTGGTTGTGTCGCTTCCGGTTTTTATGCAGGTTGTGCAGACGGTACTGTCGTTGATCGATTGATGGAGGAACCCGCCAAATGAGCCTGCGGACTACACATACAACTACATATTTCACTTGCAGATGGCTGGTAGCGGTACTGGCCATTTTTCTTTTTACACATGTCTGTATACCGGCTGCGCGGGCGCAGGAACTATCAGAAGCCACGCAGGAGCCGGACGATTCTTGCACGACAACCTCTATCTATAATTCCATCTTCGATGAACTGAATCTGGATGAGGTAGAGCGTGCCTTGCAGCAGGAGGGAATCCAGACATCCATGCCGCTGACGGAGATGGTGAGAAGACAGGTGGAGGGTGACAATAAATCGGTGTTAGCCGCGCTGCTTACAACAATCAGTAATGTTTTCTTCGGAGAGTTGTCGCAGAACAAAGGACTGCTCTTAGAACTCGTCGGGATTGTCCTGATCGGAAGCATCTTCGTGAATCTGTCGAATTCCTTTGCAGGGGGATTTATCAGCGAAAATGGATTTTACATCACCTATATGCTTATGACGTCCATGCTGCTGACTTCTTTTTCGATGGCTTATGCGATTGCGCTTGCTGCACTCGACAAGGTGCTGGTTGCGGTACGGCTGTTAGTGCCGGCGTTTCTGCTTGTGTTGCAGTTTGTCGGACATGCAGCAACTGCGGGAGGTACGTACAATCTGGTTCTGGTCGGAATCTGGCTCATACAGGCGGTGATCATCCGGCTTGTGCTGCCACTGATTGAATTCTATGTGATCGTGGCACTTGTGAATAACCTGCAAAAAGAGGACAGCTTCTCAAAACTGTGTGAGCTTGTGCAGAGTCTGATCAAATGGATTTTGCGGACAATTATCGTAGTTGTGATCGGACTGAATGTAATCAAGGGCTTGTTGGAGCCGCAGATGGACAGAATCGGGAAAACAGCGGTGAACCGTGCCCTGACAGCGATTCCGGGCAGCGTGGTTTCGGTTCTTGCCGGCACATATCTTGCCTGTGGCATGATCATAAAAAACAGTATTGGTATCGCTGGAATCCTGATTTTGTCGGGTGTCTGCGTGATCCCGGTCATCAAGCTTTTTTTATTAATGTTTACGGTCAGGATTACAACGGCGCTGATCCAGCCGATGGGAGACAGGAGATATGTGGATGGCACGACAGCGCTTGCAAATGGAATCGGGATGCTGATGCAGGCACTGGCAAGTGCACTTGTCTTATTTATCATAACCCTCGCAATCATGTCGGGGGCAACGAACGGAACAGGAGGGTAGCTATGCTGTTTGGCTGGATGAAAAGCCTGATTTTTTATCTGCTGCTTGCAACGATTGTGACGCATATGGCGCCGTCGAATCAATATAAGCAATATATCCGGTATTTCATCGGGCTTGTTGTGATCGTGTTGCTTGCAAGTCCGATAAAATTCCTTTTCGAGTTCGGAAGCGGGGATCTGCAGGAGCTTCTGTATGAGATTGAGCATGTGGAAAAACAGGAGTCCATAGCGGGAGTCGGTGGAAGTATCACGGATTATTATGGTATGGGTATTCGGGATGGCTTGAAAGAAGAATTGGGAGATTATCCGGTCGAGGATGTTGCAATCATAACAGATACCGATGGAACGCTGTTGCAATGCACGATTTATATAAGCGAGGCAAGGGCAACAGCGGAAATGGAAAAAGAAATAAAAAAATACATTTCGGATGTCTATAATCTGGAGGATGCTCGTATATATGTAGTAAGACGGTGAGAATATGGAGTGGAAATTTAAGAAAAATGAAAAATGGAACAAGGTAATACTGGTTGTGTTATGCGGTATATTGCTGCTTGTGATTGCGATGCCGCAGAAGGCAGCAGGGACAGCAACGGGTGGATCCGTAGCATCGGAGGATACAACCGTTTCGTATGAGGAACGTCTGCGGACACTGCTTGCGGATACCTATGGTGCGGACATGGTTGATGTTTTGATCTATGCAGGGGATCGTACACAGACGTATTATGGCTCAGGAGGCAAAGAGTCGATCACGGGCGTGTTGATCACGATTAAAAAGGAAGCGGTCACACGTACCACGATAGCAGATATTACCTTGGCGGTATGCGCGCTTTTTGATCTGCCGGCACATAAGGTGGCGGTTCTGGTAAAAAAATAAGGAGGTTTTTATGAAGAAAAAAACCATGAAACGAAACCAGATTATTATTGGGGCACTCACAGTACTGCTTGGAGTGGCAGGATACATTAACTTCGCCGGGAACAAACAGCTGGATTTAAAGTCCGGAGATGGAGGACAGACAGAGTCTGCATTTGCGGAAGATCAGATACATACACAGACGGATGTGCAGTTGCCGAATGGAGAAGTGACGGTGTCTGAAATGGGCGAGGATGAGTATATGGAGTTGAATTCATCGGAGGAAAAAATCGGGCAGGCGGTGCTTACTTCCGCGAATGCTGCGAATAATTTCGTATCAATCAAACTGAATCGTGAGCAGAACCGGAGTCAGAACAAGGAGACCTTGCTGGAAATCATCAATGGGGATGGCATGGATACGCAGGCAGTTGCTTCAGCGACGGATGCATATGTGAAGCTGACGGAGGATGCGGAGAAGGAACAGGAAGCAGAGTCGATTCTTGCAGCGAAGGGATTTGGTGATGCGATTGTTTCTATCGGCGGGGATACCGTGGATGTTGTGTTAAACTGCACGGAGCTGCCGGATGCAAAAAGAGCCCAGGTAGAAGATGTTGTGACAAGAAAGACCGGATGCACGGTGGAACAGATTGTAATTACACTGGCGCAATAGGAAACGGCGGAAGCCCTGCGTGGATGCGGGGCTTTTTTTGTTGCATATTATACATAAATTGGGTATAATATTTTCATGTATGCAAAGAAATAAATTCGCGATGTGCGTAAAGGAGGCAACTATGAGCGATATGATAAATGAAGAAGAAAAGATTGGTAAGATCAGTATTGCAGATGGTGTTGTAGCGTCGATCGCCGGAATCGCGGCAATCGAAGTAGAAGGTGTATCAAAACTCACCGGGAATATCTCGAAGGAGCTGGTAGCAAAGCTTGGTAAGAAGAATCTGGCGAATGGTGTCAAGGTTGAGATCGCAGATGGAAATGTGTCTGTTGATTTGTCGCTTGAGGTTGAGTATGGCACCAGCATCAAGAAGGTATCAGAGGGCGTACAGGAGAAGGTAAAACAGGCAATCGAGAATATGACAGGTCTGCATGTACGTGTTGTAAATGTTGTTGTATCCGGCATTAAGATGACGAAAGAATAAGGCGGTTAATTATGACAAGAAGAGGAATTCGAGAGAATATTTTCCAGATTGTATTTAAAGCGGCGTTTAACGATCAGGAAGAGATGGAAGAACAGATTCATTTTACTGTGGATCAGATTGAGAAGCCGGAGGAAGATCCGGACGATATCGTGGTGGCGGAAGCCGGACATGCGAAGGAAGAAGACATTGCCTATATAGAGACAAAGTCAAGAAAGATCCTTGCGATGCTGCCGGAACTGGACGCGAAGATCAGTGAGATCTCTGATGGATGGCAGATCGGCAGACTGGGCAAGCCGGAGCTTGCTATCCTGCGTCTGGCAGTTTACGAGATGCTTTATGACGAGGAAGTCCCATTCCGCGTGGCAATCAATGAGGCAGTAGAACTTGCGAAGAAATACTGTAATCCGGATGCAAGCGGATTTATCAATGCGGTATTGGCAAAGGTTGAGGAACCATGAGAGTAGAAAATGGAAAGAAAATTCTTTCTGTCAGCGAAGTAAACACTTATATTGGCAATATTATTAAACAGGATTATCTGTTGAAGAACGTCTGTTTAGAGGGCGAAGTATCCAGTCTCAGTAAAGGCCCGACCGGACATTTGTATATTACGCTCAAAGACTGCACGGCACCGGAAGGACAGAACGGGACCGCCGGCTATAAGGGTATTATCAAGGTGAATGTCTGGAGGAGCGTCGTGGAGAAACTGAAGCTTCCGCCGATCAATCAGGGTGATATTCTGATTGTAAGGGGAAACTGTTCCATTTACGATGTCAAGAGTGAGTATAGTGTCAATGCGGTTATGGTGCAGAAGCGGGAAGAACGCGGCTGGCACGGCGAAGCTTATACAGAGTTAAAACGCAGACTTGGTCAGGAAGGTATCTTCGATACAGCGATTAAGAAGCCAATCCCGAAATATCCACGGAAGGTTGGTGTCGTGATATCGATAGGTACGAATGCGTACAAAGATATTATGAGTGTATCGCACAGACGGAACCCGTATGTGCAGATGATCGTCTGCGATGCGAGAGCACAGGGAGAAAATGCGCGGGAACTGATCGTGCAGGGTATCCGCCGTCTTGATGCGATGGGCGTGGATACGATTATCATCGGACGAGGTGGTGGATCGAGAGAAGATCTGGAAGTGTTTGACGACGAGGCCGTTGTCCGTGCAATCTACGAGGCGAAGACTCCTGTTATATCCGGAACCGGACATGAAGGGGATACGTCGCTGGCAGATGATGCAGCGGATCTGCGTGTGGAGACACCGACGGCAGCAGCGACAGCAGCCGTTCCGTTAATTGATGATATTTTGCGCACACTTCAGCTTCAGCTGCGGACGATGAGTTATCACGTTGCGAATAAAAAGAACAATTATCAGGCGCGTCTGGATTCCTATGAGAGGGAAATGCGTCTGCGGATGCAGGGGCGTATGCGGGAAAAATCCACAAAGCTGCAGATGTATATGCAGCAGCTGGCGGTACTGAATCCGAAGGCAAAGCTTGAGAAGAACAAAGAGAAGCTTGCGCAGTATCAGGAGAAACTGCGTGCACAGATCGGGCTTCGATATAAAGAATATGAACACCGGTTCCGGCTGCAGCTGACACGTCTGCATGGTAATGCACCGACGGCGAAGCTGGTAGGTGGTTTTGGATATCTTGAATCTACAGGAAAACCTGTGATGTCAGCCGGACAGATGCAGGCAGGAGATTTGCTTGATGTTACTTTGCATGACGGAAAGATTCATACCACAGTCGTTTCGGTGGAAGCAGATACAAATAGTGTACAAGGAGAATAAAACAATATGGCTGAAGAAAAGAAGGAATTGAACATAGAGGAAGCATTTTCCAGATTAGAAGCGATCAACAAGCTTCTGGAAAATCCCGCTACAAATCTGAAAGATTCCATGACATTGTATGCAGAAGGCGTGGAGCTTGCAAATGCCTGCAAAGAAGAGCTTGCGGGTGTGGAAAAGGAGATAAAGATATTAGATGAGATATAGTGCACAGGCAATTGAAGAGATGATCGAACCATATATGCCGGCAGAAGAAGGATATCAGAAGACTGTGCTTGCCGCGATGAATTATGCGGTGAAGGCAGGCGGGAAAAGACTCCGCCCGATGATGCTCCGGTTGTGCTATGAGATGTTTGCGAAGACGAAGGATGAAGAGGTCGTACGCCCGTTTATGGCGGCGATGGAGATGATCCATACATATTCTCTTGTACATGATGACCTTCCTGCGATGGATAATGATACGCTTAGGCGGGGACTTCCAACGGTTCATGTGCAGTTTGGTGAGGATATGGCGATTCTTGCCGGGGATGCACTGCTTAATCTTGCATATGAGACGATGTGCAGGGCATTTCTTGTAAAACCGGGAGATGTGAATGTGGAGAAGGCTTTTCTCACAATGGCGAAGAAAGCCGGAATCTATGGCATGGTAGGCGGGCAGGTGCTCGATGTGGAACGGGCAGGAAAGCCGATGGATGAGGATCAGCTTGCGTTTATATATGAGAATAAGACGGGTGCGCTTATCGCAGCGGCCTGTATGAGTGGTGCGTATCTTGCGGGAGTGGATGCCACGATGGCTGCGCAGATTGAAGAGATGGCATACGCAGTAGGGCTTGCCTTTCAGGTGCAGGATGATATTCTGGATCTGATTGGTGATGAGGCTGTGATTGGAAAACCAACACATTCCGATGACAAAAATCATAAGATTACCTATGTGACAGTGCATGGCATGGAGAAAGCCAGGGCATATGTGAAAGAGATGTCGAATAAGGCAATCGGAATATTGGAGAAAATGGAAGTATGGGATGAGGAAGCCAAGGGTGATATGATCGTGCTTGTAAAAAGCCTGATAGATCGGGATCGTTGACGAATCGCATATATTTCATGGCGGGATAATAAAATGCAGATTTTAGATAGAATCACAAAGGAAAATGATATCAAAGAGATAGACAGACAGGAATATCCGGAGCTGGCACAGGAAATCCGGGAATTCCTGATTGAGAAAGTGAGTGAACATGGCGGTCATCTGGCTTCGAACCTCGGTACGGTTGAGCTTACGATGGCACTTCATGCGGTTATGAATTTCCCGGAGGATAAGCTGATCTTCGATGTGGGGCATCAGTCTTACACCCATAAGATTCTGACCGGCAGGAAGGAACTGTTTGACTCTTTAAGACAATATGATGGATTGAGCGGATTCCCAAAAAGGGCAGAGAGTCCGTGTGATGCATTTGATACGGGACATAGTTCTACCGGTATTTCAGCAGCAATGGGATATGCTGTGGCGCGGGATATGCGCGGTACGGATGAGAAAGTTGCAGTTATCATTGGCGACGGATCCCTGACCGGCGGTATGGCGTATGAGGCGCTGAACGGGTTAGCACAGCTTAAGACAGGCTGTGTTGTGATCATCAATGATAACGAGATGTCGATCGACCGGAATGTCGGTGGACTATCCAAATACCTGAATGAGATCCGGCTTGGAAATGCATATAATGAATTAAAAACCGGAGTAGAGAGCAGCCTGCTCGGTTCGAAAGCGGGAACAAGGATTGCGAAGATCCTGAAACGTTCGAAGGATAATATAAAACAGTTTTTCGTTCCGGGGATGTTCTTCGAGGAACTGGGCATTACCTATGTTGGACCGATTGACGGACATAATATAAATCAGATGATCCAGATTTTCCAACAGGCATTCCGGCTGGAAAAACCGATTATCATACATGTAAAGACCAAAAAAGGAAAAGGCTATGGCTATGCAGAACGGCATCCGGATTACTTTCATGGAATCGCACCGTTTGATCCGAAGACCGGGAAGGTACTCGAGCCGAAGAAGACGAGCTGTTATACGGATATTTTCGGAAGGAAACTTGTTGCACTTGGACGGGAACATGAAGATCTTGTGACAATCACGGCAGCCATGGCGCAGGGAACCGGATTATCCAGGTATCAGGAAGCATATCCGGATCGATTCTTCGATGTCGGAATTGCGGAACAACACGCTGTAACGTTCGCGGCAGGTATGGCGGCGGCAGGGCTTGTGCCGGTTGTGGCGGTATATTCGTCTTTTTTGCAGCGGGCGTATGATCAGATTCTGCATGATGTGTGTCTGCAGAAGCTGCATGTGATATTTGCGATCGACCGTGCCGGACTGGTCGGACAGGATGGAGAGACGCATCAGGGAATCTATGATGTGGCATATCTGTCCCATATGCCGAACATGACAGTACTGGCACCGAAGAACCGGTATGAGCTTGAGAAGATGCTGGAATATGCTTATTCCTGTGACGGACCGGTGGCAATCCGTTATCCGAGAGGAAGTGCGTACAAGGGACATGCCGATGCGCTTGCGAAGATAGAAACCGGAAGAAGCGAAGTGCTTGAGGAGGCAGACGAGGTATGTGTGTTTGCCTGCGGACATAAGATGGAAGAGGCAGACCGGCTTGTCGATATGCTGAAAGAAAGGCAGATACCGGTGACACTTGTGAACGTGCGGTTCATGTCAGAAGTCGATGAGGCGCTCGTTGGACGGCTGGCACAGACACACCGGATATTTGTGACATTAGAGGATGCCGTATGGGATGGCTCGTATAGTGAGCGTCTGCTTACATTCCTTGCTTGTCATAAGAGTCCGGATAGTTATACGTTCCTGAGTGGTGCAATCCCACGACAGAGTGTTCCACAGGGATCGATCCGGGAGTTATGTGCAGCAATGAAGATCGATGCGGAAAGTCTGCTTGCGAAGATCGAAGCAGCAAGAGGATGAGAATATGGAAAAACAGAAAAAACAACGACTCGATGTGCTGCTTGTGGAAAAAGGGCTTGCACCATCGCGCGAGAAGGCAAAAGCCATTATTATGGCAGGAATCGTATATGTAGATGGAAACAAAGAGGATAAGGCAGGAACAACATTTCCGGAACAGGCGGTAATTGAGGTCAAAGGAAAGACATTGCCGTATGTGAGCCGGGGGGGACTGAAACTGGAGAAGGCGATGCAGCAGTTCCCGATTACGCTCGCAGATAAGGTGTGTATGGATGTTGGTTCATCCACGGGAGGATTTACGGATTGCATGCTGCAAAATGGTGCAGTAAAGGTATACGCGGTGGATGTCGGACACGGACAGCTTGCATGGAAGCTTCGGAATGATCCCAGAGTGGTCTGTATGGAGAAGACAAATATCCGTTATGTCACACTCGAAGATATCGAGGAACTCGTGGAGTTTTCCTCTATTGATGTTTCGTTTATTTCGCTCACAAAGGTGCTGCTTCCGGTGAAAAATCTGTTGACAGATAACGGACAGATCGTGTGTCTGATCAAGCCGCAGTTTGAAGCAGGCCGTGAGAAGGTTGGAAAGAAAGGCGTGGTGCGGGACCGAAAGGTGCACGAGGAGGTTATCCGGATGGTGATGGACTATGCAGCTTCGATTGAGCTGTATCCGCTTGCACTTGATTTCTCCCCGGTGAAGGGACCGGAGGGAAATATAGAGTATCTGTTATTCCTTTCGAAGAATAAAGAAGATATGGCAGTCATGGATGATACATCCATTGATATAGATGCAGTTGTTACAGCTTCCCATGAGACATTGGACAAAAACCAGATAGAGGAAACAGGCAATGAATAAATTTGTAATCGTCGCGAATTCAGATAAGGATATCAATTTAAAACTTTCCCAGGATATCGTTGCCTATATTGAGGACAAGGGTGCCCAGGCGGTTGTTGTGAGTGATATGGAAAAGGATTACGAAAATGCAACAATCCGGGCGGAATTTCTCGAGGATGCAGAGGCTGTAATTGTGCTTGGCGGAGACGGAACAATGCTTCGTGCAGCACATGGAATCGGAACGTATGACGTTCCGCTTATGGGAATCAATCTTGGAACGCTTGGTTTTCTGACCGAGGTGGAAGAGGCAAATGCCCATAAGGCAATTGACCGGCTTATAGCCGGGGAGTATGACATAGAAAAGCGAATGATGATTGAAGGAAAAACAGGAGATACCTGTTATGCATGTCTGAACGATGTGGTAATCACGCGTGCAGGCTTCTCCAGAATTATCGGGCTTAATATCTATGTCAATGATCAGCTGTTAGATACATATGAGGCAGATGGTGTAATCGTTGCAACACCGACCGGATCAACAGGATATAATCTGTCCGCGGGTGGTCCGATCATCAGTCCGAAGGCAAGGGCAGTTGTAGTTACGCCGATATCACCGCATTCGCTTACCTCCAAGAGCGTTGTGTTTGACAGTACAGACCGTATTCGGATTAAGGTTGTGAAGAAGCGGAGAACGCAGGAGACAGAGGCAATCGTTTCCTTTGATGGTGCGGATAATATCGAGTTATCAGCAGGTGAGAGTGTAGAAGTGACTTGCGCGGCGAGAGAAATCTGTCTCATAAAAATGTATGATCGAAGCTTCTATAGTGTATTGCGTGAGAAGATAGGCGGAGCTTAGATAAGGCTTAACAGACAAGAAAAGGAGTAAAAGCCATGAGTAAGCAGAAAAGACAGCAGGCATTACTGGAATTGATATCGGAATATGAAATCGACACGCAGGAAGAACTCACCAGACGTCTGCAGGCGCTTGGGTTTGAAACCACACAGGCAACTGTATCGAGAGATATACGGGAATTGAAGCTTGAGAAGATTGCCTGCGAGGGCGGGCACAGATATGCGACCGGGTTAGAACCGGAGACAGGAACACATGCGTCATATCAGCATGTATTAACTTCCTGTATCACATCCATAGATGCTGCACAAAATATTATTGTCGTGAAGACAGTTTCCGGCATGGCAATGGCAGTTGGTGCGGCCATTGATCATTTGTCGATTGATGGAATCTTAGGGTGTATTGCAGGTGATGACACATTGTTTCTTGCTATACGGGATGAACACCAGGCAGCAGGAATTATTGGAGAGATAAAAAATGTTGTTGACAATGCACATTAAAAACATAGCGCTGATTGAGGAAATCGACATTGATTTCAAGGATCAGTTAAATATTCTGACCGGCGAGACAGGTGCCGGTAAATCCATTATCATCGGATCTCTGGGAATCTGTCTCGGGGGCAGATTTCCGAAGGAATTGTTACGGGATGACACAAAGGATGGACTGGTGGAGCTTACATTCTCCGTAGACCAGCCGGCAATCCGGGAAGCACTTGAGAATCTGGATGTCACACTCGATGATAGTGATGAACTGCTTATAACAAGACGGCTGTCACCAAATGGAAGAACCGTAAACCGTGTGAATGATGCGACGGTGACAGTAAACCGGTTAAAGGAGATCGCGTCGCTGCTGATCAATTTACATGCCCAGCATGAACAGCAGACGCTGTTGAAGCCTGCAAAGCACCTTGAATTGCTCGATCGTTTCGGCGGGGACAAGCTGTTGAAGAAAAAACAGGTCGTGCAGGAAGATTTCCGTGTGTATCAGGCACTGAACAAAGAACGCAGCCAGGATGGCATGGATGAAGCACAGCGGAATAAGCGACTGGATTTTCTGCAATATCAGATTCAGGAGATACGTGATGCGAAGCTTGTGGCGGGCGAAGACGAGGAACTTGAACATCAGTATAAAAAGGCGGTGAATTCGAAGGAAATCTTAGAGTGTGCGAATACCGCGTATGAGCTGACCGGGTATGCGGCGGATTCAGCAGCGGAGCAGATCGGAAGGGCTGTGCGCGAGATGCGGAGACTGGCGGAGTTAGACAGTGATCTGACAGATACTGCGGAACTTCTGCAGGATGTAGATGGACTGCTGGCGGATTTCAACCGGGAAATCAGTGAGTACATGAAGGATATGGAATTTGATGAATCACAATTCCATGATATGGAACAGCGGCTCAATCAGATCAATTCCCTGAAGGTAAAGTATGGAGCAACGATACCGGACATACAGGCAAGCCTTGCAGGCTTCGAACAGGAACAGGAACGGTTGCTTGGATACGAAACATATAAAAAAGCATTAGATGAGAAGTGGCGTGCGCAGACCGAGAAGCTTGAAGCGAGCTGCAAACAGCTTTCGGATGCGAGAAAGAAGCTGGCAGAAGCTTTGTGTGACACGATACGTGAATCGCTCAGTGACATGAACTTTAACACAGTGCAGTTTGAGATGCGGTTTGAACGGGCAGATGCGTTTAGTGCCAATGGCTATGATCAGGCGTGTTTCTACATATCGACGAATATCGGCGAAGAGCTCCGTCCTCTGCAGGAGATTGCATCCGGTGGTGAGCTTTCCCGTATCATGCTTGCGATGAAATCCTGTCTTGCGAACCAGGATGATACACCGACACTTGTATTCGATGAAATCGATGTCGGAATCAGTGGCAGGACGGCGCAGAAGGTTGCGGAGAAGATGTCGATTCTGTCGAGACATCATCAGGTCATCTGTATCACACATTTGTCCCAGATTGCGGCAATGGCAGATGCACATTATCTGATTGAGAAAAATGTGGAAAAAGAGAAAACAATTACCAGTATCCGTCTTTTGTCGAAAGAAGAGGAAATCGAAGAACTTGCACGTATGATCGGCGGTGCAAAGATTACAGAGACAACGATCCATACTGTTACTGAAATGAAAGGATTGGCAGAACAGGCAAAAATAAACTGATTATACACAACAAAATATCAGATACTAAGAGTACATGAAAACCATGTACTCTTTTTTTATGGAATTAATATATGAAAACGATGATATAACGAAGGGAGGAATACGAGAAATGAAAGCTTACCGGGCATTTCTGGTTGTTATGCTTTTTGTGGTGCTTGGAATATTGGTTTACAGCCAGAAATCAGAACGCATAGATCATACGAAGAATACTCAGATAACCGACACGGATGCACAGTCTCTGCCGGCAGTTTCCTCCGAGGGAGACACGGAACGGATGGTTTCCCCGTCTGGTGAACCGGTTGGAATCTATGTTAAGACAAAAGGCGTGTTGGTGATTGCAGTAAATACAGTCGAGAGCAAGGACGGAACCGTGCATTCGCCGTGCGGGGATGCGCTTATGCCGGGAGATTATATAATGCGTATTAACGATAAGGCAGTCAACGACAAACAGACGATGATTGACATGATCGAGAACAGTGAAGGCAGGGAAATGTTGTTTCGTGTATGCAGAAATAATCATTATTTTAATGTCCGTGTGACACCAATCGAGACAAAATCCGGCAAATATGCTATTGGAGTCTGGGTGAAGGATGATATATCCGGGATAGGAACCATCACCTATATAGAGGATGGACAGTTTGCGGCACTTGGACACAGTATAAATGACAATGACACAGGCATAACATTCCGGGTATCGGACGGGGCACTCTACGAGACGACAATTGTCAGAATCCGTAAACCGGAAGCACAAACACCCGGAAGACTTGAGGGCGTGATCAATTATGCAGGCACCCATATTATCGGGAGAGTGGAGGATAACAATGCTTACGGCATCCATGGATATCTCACGAAAAGGCAGCAGGAGCTTCGCATGGATGCACCGAAAGTTCCGGTCGGAACAAAAGAAGAGGTGCATACAGGTAAGGCGTATCTGCTTTCCGCGTTATCGGGAGAAGCACGGCAATATGAAATCGAGATTATCTCCGTTGATTCGGATAACGAGAACGGAAAATGTATGGAAATCCGGGTCACGGATGCTTCACTTATTGAGTTAACAGGGGGAATCGTGCAGGGAGTGAGCGGGACTCCGATCCTGCAGGACGGAAAACTGATCGGCGCTGTGACACATGTATTCGTTGATGATCCGACCAGGGGATATGGCATCTTCGTTGAACAGATGATGCAATAAGCAGGATGCTGTCGAAAAATAAAAAGAGAGAAAATGACTGAAAATGCTGTCAATATATACTGTCGCAACTTGCGTATTGTTATGTATTGCCCTCGCAAAATAATGAAACTATAATATCTTTGATATCAAGATTAGAGGGGGATAGTTTTATGAAGACAAAAGTGCTTATCATAAAACATGATGCGAAGTCTGCAGTCAGGTTAAGACAGCAGATTGCAAGGAACAAGGATATTTGTGTATGTGACATTATAACTGACGGCGGAAACGCCGTTTCGGCAATCCGGACACAAAATCCGAATGTGATACTACTTGACTTCCTGCTGCCAAATCTGGATGGATTAGCAGTTATGGACGAAGTGAACAGTCTGGGAAACCGCGGATACCGGTTCCTGCTTCAGGGGAACAGCAGTCAGATTCGGTTCGCGCAAAACACATGCAGGGAGAATGTCAATCATATATTTGTACGATTTGTCGAGGAGGAGTGTAAGGAAACCGATATTGAAAAAGAAATTGAGATGCTTGCGCGAAGCAAACAGACGGGAATCAGTGTCTGTCAGGCGGAGGATGCGGGAAAAGAGCTCGCAACACAGCTCGAGGTAAAGGTGACGGAAATTATCCACGAAGTAGGTGTGCCGGCACACATCAAGGGATACCAGTATCTGAGAAGTTCGATTCTGATGGCGGTGCAGGATATGGATATTCTTGATTCAATCACAAAGCAGTTATATCCGTCCATTGCGGAGGAATACCAGACGACACCGTCACGTGTCGAACGGGCGATTCGGCATGCGATTGAGGTCGCATGGAGCCGCGGGAATTCCGACACGATGCATGAGCTGTTTGGATATACGCTGCAGCAAGGAAAACTAAAACCGACCAATTCAGAGTTCATAGCACTTATAGCCGACAAAATACGACTGGAATCGAAGATGAAGAGTGCATAGGAGAGAATTATCCACAAAAAGAAAAATTATGTGGAAATGAGCTTGACAACAGTATTTTGAAATTATATCATCTTTCTATGGTTAATTAGAGATTGATAGGAGGGTGGTTCTAAGAAGGAGAGGATCATATGAATACGGAAAGAATCAGGGTGGTGATTGCAGACGCAGGCTATGAGATGCTTGCTCGGCAATTGGAATCCTACAATGGGGAGAGATTCGACGTTGTATCATGTACTGCGGATGGCAATGAGGTTTACGATCTGGTAATAGAATCGAGACCGGATGTTCTCTTGATGGATGTTTTCATTACCAATGTGGATGGATTGGAGGTATTGGAACAGTTAAGAGAGAACGAGGAACTGGAGAATCTAAGGATTGTTTTTCTGTCGACAGTTGGTTCGAGCAGAATTATCAATATGGCATTTAATTTAGGTGCTGATTATTATGTGATGAAGCCTTGCAATCCCAAAGTACTTGCAAAACGAATTATTCAGATCGCGGAACTTTCGAAGGTTGGGGAGCCTGAGAGAGCAGACGATACGGATGATAAGGATCTGCCAGCAGATAATGTGTATGAATATGGCATGCATACGATGGAGAATGATGTTACGGAGATTATCCGCGAGATCGGAATTCCGGCACACATCAAGGGCTACCAGTACATACGTGAAGGAATCATGATGGCAGTGAATGATATGAATATGCTCAATTACATTACGAAGCTCTTATATCCAAGCATTGCGAAGAAATATAAGACAACTTCGAGCAGCGTGGAACGTGCGATCCGGCATGCAATTGAGGTTGCATGGGGAAGAGGCAAGATTGACGTAATCGAGGATATGTTTGGATATACGGTCAGTGCAGGAAAGGGGAAACCTACGAACTCCGAATTTATTGCCCTGATCGCAGACAAGCTCAGGATTGAGTATAAGATGCATGCCAGCTAGAAAGAATATGAAAGAGCATGCAAAAATACGAAAGGAGATAAAGACGTGGCAACGGAAGGAACAAGAGATGGTAGTTCCAGCATGAACAGAGGACAAGGTAAGTATTTTGACCGGGAGAAGAGACCGGGTGGAGGAACAAGGTTTAAGCCTTCATCTGACAGACAGGCATCCCGCGGAGACAGACAGGGAAATGGCGAGAGACCGCCTCGTGCGAGTCGCCCATATGGAGATAAGACACGCACAGACAAGCCATATGGAGACAGAAACCGAGGAGAAAGATCAGAAAGATCTTATGGAGAGAGATCAGAGAGGTCTTACGGAGATAAGCCATATGGGGACAGACCATCGCGTAACGAACGACCAAACCGAAACTACGGAGCATCTCCTAAGTTTCCGAAGAAGGATGAGGATGAAGAAGATAGAGGAAGAAGAAGTAAGCCGTCCCGTCCGAAGGAGAATAAACCGACTGTATCAATTCCTGACAAGAACAAGGTGCAGATGCGCCTTGAGAAGGAACAGAAGTCAGTAAAGAAGAAACAAAACAATAAAAAACGCGAGTCAAACCGGCCGCAGCCGAGACAGAAGCGTTCTTCTAATATTAATTATACGAAGAATTATGCAAATGGTGCGTACGACGATTACGATGATTTTGATGATTTTGATGATTGGAATTAGACGAAAAAGGGGCATTGTACTTTCACGGTACAGTGCCTTTTTACTTGTGTATGTTTTCTGAATGTGATATGATATTTTTAATTGTGAATCTATCACATATGGAGGAAAAAATTGGACGAGAATAATCTAGACAGTCTGTTGGATGAGCTTTCATCCACGGATGATGAATTGAATCAGAATATTGATGAGGATTCCGGTGTCTCTCTTGCATCAGGGGATATGGATGATATTTCGTTGGAGGAATTAGATAATCTGGATAGCATTGATCTCGGAGATATGGATTTCGATGACATTGATTTTGATGATGTGGACATTACAAATCTAGATGCATCTGCGAATCCGGTCGTTCAGAAGAAAAAACCAGAAGAAGATGATGTGAATCTCGATGCACTGATTGAGAAGGCTAGTGAGGAACAGGTAAAGGAAAAACCGCAGACAGAAGTGAAAACAGAATCGGATGATAGTTTGGATGACGTGTTCGGCGAGGCTGATCATCAGATGGAAGAGGATACAGCACTTCCGGAAGGTGTATTTGATGATGCGTTGTTCCATCAGGTGACGGAATCCCAAAATCCTGATCCGAAGTCTGCGAAATCGGATGAACCGGACATGTCGGATCTGATGTTGGATTACCCGGATATGAAGAATCAGACATTGAAGAACGAGGAGAATCAGAAGAGCCCGTATACAGCGGGAGAGGATAGCCTGGACGCTCTGCTGCAGTCGTCGATGGAGGAGAGCCTGATGAGTGGAGATCTGGCAGATATTGAAGATATCAGCCAGAAACCGGAGACACCGATGAAGAAGCAGAAACGACGCAAGACAAAGAAGGCGAACACCACTTCGGACAGCGTACCGGAGAAGGAGCATACAAAGAAAACAATCTCGGAGATTCTGTTCGGCGCACCGGATGAGGATGATATCGAAGAGGAAGCGCTCTTTAAGGAGAAGAAGGCGAAAAAGACCGAGGAAAAGCAGAAGAAAAAGGCCGAGGCGGAAGCGAAGAAGGAAGCGCGGAACGCGGCGAAACAGGAGATGCTCGCGGCAAAGCAGGATTCGGACAAGAAGAAAAAGGAAGCGCGTGCCGATAAGAAGCGACAGCGGGATGAGATGTATGCGGCTGAAGCCGAGGCGGAAAAGGGCGAGAAGAAAGTGTCGACACCGGTTGTAATTGTTGTATTCGTGTTGTTTTTTGCGTTGGCAGGGCTGGTCGTGCTCGGAACGAATAATTTCAGCTATTCCCAGGTGATCAAGAAAGCGACGAATTATTTCGAACGGCAGCGGTACCGGCTCGCATATGATGAGGTGTCCGGTGTCGAGGTGAAAGAGAAAGACCAGAACCTGAAGGACCGGATCTACACAGTTATGTATGTGGAACGCCTGTATGAATCGTATGAGAATAACCGGACGCTTGGACGTATGGATAAGGCATTGGATGCGCTGCTCCGCGGACTCGAGAAGCATGATGAGCATTATGCGGAGGCGGTGGAGCTTGATATCGTGAAGGATATTGATTCCTGCCGGGAGAAGATACTGAATGCGCTGTGGAATACATATGGCATCACGGAGGATACGGCATATCAGATCCTTGCGATGGATGGGCAGGCGTATTCGAAAACACTGTTAGAGTTAAGCGAGAAGATTGCGCAGACAGAGACGCCGACGGACGCACATGGAAAGTAGGATCGTTGAAAGGACTTTAGATAATGATAGCAATTTTAGATTACGATGCAGGCAATATTAAGAGTGTGGAAAAAGCAGTGAATTTCCTCGGAGAAAAAGCGGTGATTACACGCGACAGAGATGTGATTCTCGCAAGTGACAAGGTAATCCTGCCGGGTGTGGGAAGCTTTGGTGATGCGATGAACAAGATCCGGGAATATAAGCTCGATCAGGTCATCTATGATGTGGTGGATAAGAAGACTCCGTTTCTTGGAATCTGTCTTGGATTACAGCTTCTGTATAAGACGAGTGAGGAAAGCCCGGGAGCAACCGGACTTGGCATCTTAGACGGAGAGATCCTCCGGATTCCGGACGCGCCGGATATGAAGGTGCCACAGATTGGCTGGAATTCGCTTGACATCACACCGGGTGCAAAATTATTTGCCGGGATTGAAGGCAATCCTTATGTATATTTTGTGCATTCGTATTATCTGAAATCGAAGGATGAGGCAGATGTAGCGGCGAAGACAAACTATGTAGTTGACATCCATGCTTCCGTAGAGCGTGGAAATGTATTTGCGTGCCAGTTCCATCCGGAGAAGAGTTCAACGGTAGGACTTAAGATATTGGATAACTTTATACATTTATAAGAGACGAGGGAGGCAGACTTATGCATACAAAGAGAATTATTCCTTGTCTGGATGTGAATAACGGCAGGGTTGTAAAGGGTATTAATTTTGTGAATCTGAAGGACGCGGGCGATCCGGTTGCTGTCGGAGCTGCGTATGATAAGGCGGGTGCCGATGAGCTTGTATTTCTGGATATTACAGCATCTTCGGATTCGAGAAATATTGTGATCGACATGGTGCGGAAGGTAGCCGAGACGGTATTTATTCCATTTACTGTTGGTGGCGGTATCCGTACGGTTGATGATTTCAAGGCAATTTTGCGCGAGGGTGCGGATAAGATCAGTATCAATTCCTCTGCCATCAATACGCCGCGCCTGATCAGTGATGCGGCAGATAAATTCGGAAGCCAGTGCGTGGTTGTTGCGATTGATGCAAGAAGAAGAGAAGATGGCAGCGGCTGGAATGTATATAAGAATGGCGGACGTATCGACACCGGACTCGATGTGATCGAATGGGCGATGCAGGCAGACAAGATGGGAGCCGGTGAAATCCTGCTTACGAGTATGGATTGCGATGGTACGAAGGCTGGCTATGATGTGGAGCTGACAAGACTGATCGCGGAGAATGTATCGGTGCCGGTAATTGCATCGGGCGGTGCAGGAACGAAGGAGCATTTCTACGATGCACTGACCGAAGGAAAGGCGGATGCAGCACTTGCGGCATCGTTGTTCCATTATAAAGAACTCGAAATCATGGATCTGAAGGCATATTTGTCGGAACGGGGAATCCCGATGCGTATGTAGTGTATGTATGACGGTAGAAGAAGGACTTAAAACATGGTAACACTCATTGAAAATGATATCTCTCTCGAAGAGTATCTGACGCTCCGGGAGAAGGTTGGATGGAAGAAACTGACAGACAAACAGGCCGCACATGCGCTTGCCAATTGTCTGTATAAGGTAAAGGCTGTCGATGCGGATGGTCAGGTTATCGGTATGGGACGTGTCGTCGGGGATGGCGCAGTCGTGTGCTATATTCAGGATCTGATCGTTGTACCACAGGTACAGACGCAGGGAATCGGTTCACAGATCATACAGAAGCTTATGGCTTATGTGGAATCCCTGCGGGAAGAGGGAAGTACGATGATGCTTTGTCTGATGTGTGCCAAGGGCAGAGAGCCATTCTATGAAAAACATGGATTTTTGGCGAGACCGACCGATGCGCTAGGCCCTGGTATGATCCAGTACCTGACGGATGAAAACTAGATAAAAAAATCAGCCGGAGCATATCGGATGTTCCGGCTGATTTTTATTGAAATAAAAAATAATTTCTGATTAGATTACTCAGCAAGATATGGCTTTAATGCTGCCAGGATGTCTTCGTCGTCTGCATCTGTATGGACGATCAGATCAATCGGCTTCGAAATATCCAGACTGAAGATACCCATGATAGACTTTGCATCAATCACATATCTGCCGGATACAAGGTCGAATTCAGCATTGAAACCGCTGATATCATTTACAAAGCTTTTTACCTTATCAATGGAATTAAGAGAAATTCGTGCCTTTAACATATATAGAAACCTCCTTGTATATTGATACCGAAAAATAATATCAAAAAT
>ERZ1026868.601-NODE-601-length-21789-cov-8.805144_pt1 | contig 21789 bp, 9 predicted proteins | sample MGYA00380164_ERZ1026868 | MGnify/ENA primary metagenome ERZ1026868 (study PRJEB33269, sample SAMEA4719800) | human gut metagenome | biome: human-associated habitat; feature: organic feature; material: feces | place: Cameroon | collected 2013-10 ... | reverse complement strand
TTGAAGAAGGATATGGTCAAGATGAACATCGACAAGGATGGTTACTTGAATGTATCTATCGAGAACAAGGATGAGAAGAAGGAGGAAAAGAAGGAAGAGCATTACTTGCGTCGTGAATTCTCTTACAGCAACTACTCTCAGAGCTATGCTTTACCAGAGGATGCCGATCAGGAGAAAATTTCTGCTGAGGTCAGTGACGGTGTCTTGAAGATAGAGATTCCTAAGGTAGCCAAGGAGGAGAAGAAGGAAGACGTTAAGCACATTGAGGTCAAATAATTACTCATAACGTGCTAAACAGTTTTCTTGATGACTTTCATAAGCATTAGAAAATAATTAAAACGGAGGCTAGTCCCAGCAATGGGGCTAGCCTTTTTTGTTTTTTCTCATAATTACCCGATAGAATCTTTGTCATCATCCGTCACCAGGGTTTGGCTTTCTTTCGGCTGTGGCTTAGGTACGAACCCAAGGATGGCAACCAGACAGCTCATCAGCGGACTGATGATGTTGAAGAAACAGAACGGGAGATAAACGAGTGTCGGAATGCCGAGAACCGTACTCTGTGTCATTCCGCAGGCAGTCCAAGGAACCAGTACGCTCGTAACGGTAGCACTATCCTCCGTACTTCGGCTCAAGAGTTCCGGTCTGTATCCACGTTCGGCATATTCATCCTTGTAGATAGATGCATTCATGATGATACTCAGAAACTGGTCGCCCATCACTAGATTGAGCAGAACGCCGGATGTCACCGTGCTGCATACGAGTGATACGGTGCTGTGGATGCTTTTCAGGAGGATGTGGGTGATGGCGTGGAGCATTCCGCTGGCTACCATGCACGAACCGAAGCACATGGCACAGAGAATAAGCCAGATGGTATTGAGCATGCCCGCCATTCCACGGGTGGCTACGAGATCATTGATGCTGTCCATGCCGCAATCTACCTGGGTATGGGTATAGCAGGTAGTCATGATTCCTTCAAAGAGATTCTTGGCGGTAATGCCGCTTTCGCCAGCTATCTTTACGAGCACTTCCGGCTGGAGAATGAGAGCACAGATGCATGCTGAAAGGGCCGAAAGCAGAAGCGTGATGAGAGATGGAGTCTTGCGGTAGATGAGCCATCCGGTAAACGCAGGAACCAGCATCGTAAGCAGGGAGATGTTGAAACCATGGCTCAGACCGGTAAGATACTGGCTGACATCCACTGGCTTGGAATCATAGCAGAGTCCGATGATGAGGTAGAGTACCAGTGAGAGCAGGATGCTCGGTATGGTGGTGTAGAGCATATAGCGGATATGTGAGAAGAGGTCAGCTCCGGCTATGCTCGAAGCCAGCACGGTAGTATCGCTCATAGGCGAGAGCTTGTCACCGAAATAGGCACCCGAGATAATCGCTCCTGCCGTATAGGGTGCCGGTATGCCCAGGGCATCACCTATTCCCATCAGGGCAATACCGATGGTGGCAATGGTGGTCCATGAGGTTCCTGTCATCACCGAGATGATGCTGGAGATGATACATGCGCAGGGAAGGAAAAAGGTAGGCGACATAATCTGTACACCATAATAGATTAATGTGGGTACAACGCCACTGATCATCCAGGTGGCTGACATCATACCGATGAGCAGCAGAATCAGGATAGACACTCCTGCATCGCCCACAGTCTTTTTAATCATCTCCTCGAAGATATTCCATTTCATCTTGTAGATGGTCATACTGAGCGCTACGCATACGGCTGTAGCTATCATGAGGGCTACCTGTGATGCACCAGCCAGGGCATCATCTGGAAAGAGTTTGACAACCAGGACGATAAGAGCGATAAGTACAGCCAGTGGGAGTACTGATACGAGCGGGTGTGGTTTGTACTGCTGCTGAGTCGGGCTGAGAGCCTGATTCTCTGCAGTTTGATTCATTTGGTTCTTGTTGTTTTGTTCCATTGATTAATTCTCTCTTACTATGATTATTTATTCCGGATGCAAAAGTACAAAAAAGATTTTGTTTACCTTACGTTTTCTCGTGTTTTTTTTGCGACAGCTTGTATCGCAGATTTTCATATTTCCTTTGCTTCCCAATGCAGTAGTAAATACATAGGCGTTAGGGAGATACGCCACACAGAAAAAGTAACATCTCGCTTTGCCCACAATTGCCCAAGCCTTTGGGCATCTTTGCCCAACTATGTGGGGCATCTTTACCCAAGGTTTTGGGCACGGTTACCCAAGACTTTGGGCATCCGTACCCGTGTACGTGGGTATGGAAACCCGTGTACGTGGGTATGAGTATCCATGGGCGTGGGCAGAATTGTTCTGCTTCAGCGCGCTGCTTGCTAGGGCGTGGCAATAGGTGGCATTAGGTGGCAATAAAAACAGGGCTTATTGCCACGCGTAAAACACTATATACCAATAGGTTAACCATAAGTGTGGCAATAGTGGCATTAAAATAGAGAAAAAAATATTTTTCCTCCATTCAAAATCTGCTGATGAGAAAGGCGGAAATCATGCAGCGGCTTGCCATTGAGAGTTAACGATTTTACACGATAACTGCCTGATATACTGGCTGGTGCAGAGATTTCGAAACGCTTGCCGTTCTCCAGATTCAGCGTAACTTTCTCGAAAGAAGGCGTACCAATATAGTAAAAAGGTGTGCCTGGACATGCCGGATAGAAGCCTAAAGATGAGAAAATATACCATGCAGAACGCTGTCCTGTTGCATTTTCACCCGAAAAACTGTCATTTTCCAGTATCTGATGCACCCTTTCCTGCGTCTTCTCCGGCGCACCGGCTGCCGCATAGAGATATGCCAGATGATGGCAAGGCGAATAACTGTGCTGATACCATCCCCTATCAAACATCCTGTCTAATCGGGAAATCACCTTACCGTTGCTTACCAGCACCTCCACTTGAGGATGCGCCTTTCTCTCCTTCTTCTCCTCTTTATCAATCAGTTTTTCCTTCTTGTCCATCGGCTTGCTGTCATGAATCACCTCAAACAGACCGGCGATATTCTGCGGAACCGACCAGGTATCCTGACAGGCAGAACCTCCCAGGATATTACTCTTACCTGAAAACAGATCTTTATCTTCCGCCCATTTTCCATTCTCATATCTTCCGTCAGCCCAGCCCGAAAGCGGGTTGATCACGTTGCGCCAATTCTCAGAACGGCGCATCAGTACCTGATAATCATCCTGATACTGCTGGCGGAGAGCGGCATCCTTGCAGGAATCAAGCAGCAGCTTTGCCATCTGTGCCACGGCAAAGTCATCGTAGGCATACGCCAGGGTTCGCGAGGTAGAGGCAGCAGCAGAACCGGCCCCCTCCTCTACCGGAAGATAACCGTTCGTCATATAGGAAGTGATGGAGCGGCGGCCCTTTCCGGCACGGTAATCCTTGGCAAGATAAGGAGTAGAGAAGGCATTCATGCGCATTCCCTCGTAAGCCTTCACGGCATCAAAGTTGCGGATGCCCTTGACATAGGCATCGGCAAGCGCGATACTGGCATCATCGCCCGGCATCTCCGTCTGACTGCTGTTGCTGACAGGAAAGATAGGCATCCAGACACCATCCTGATACATCTTTACCAGAGACTGCATCATCTCTCCCGAAAGCATCGGGGTAAGAAGATGATAAAGCGGCAACTGCGCACGGTAGATATCCCACATCGCAAAGTCACCATATTGCAGTTCGCCGACATCGCTCAACTCATGGGGAAGAAACGAACTGCGGTACAGGGCGGTATAAAAGCGGTTCACCTTTGCCGTGTCCTGACTCTCCACATCGATGGTATGCAGACGCTCGCACCACAGATTGGCAGCATACTCCATCATACTGTTGAAGTCCAGTCCGCCGTACATATAGTTTTCGGCATTGAGATTGGTCACCGCCTGATCGTGCGAAGTAAAGGAGGTAGCCGACATCCATTCCATCGCCTTTCCAGTCTTGCCCCTGAAGGTAAGCCATACTCCGATGCCCGGCTTGCAGGTCACCATCAGTCCCTTTCTTTCCGCCTGCGCTTCATCAAAGACACCATAGTCAACCAGCTCATCTTTATCATAAGCCAGCACGAAATGTCCCCCGAAATCATCCGGTTTCCCCCATCCCTGATATACATGAGGCGCCGGATTATAGGCATAAACCACATGGTTCACGGTATCAATCTCGATGGTTCCCTGTCCGTCATCATTATTGGGCTGGATAACGAGATGAACCAGTTCGTCTTTATCGGGCGTAACACGGAGGATGGAGGTATGGCTCAGGGCAGTCATCTCTGCCTTCAGATGCTCATCCTTCAGATGGACACCATAGTAATGGGGATGCGAAACTTCGTCCTGATGACTGAAAGCGGTGGCACGCTGAGCGGGCTGCAGACGGAGTTTGCCTCCCAAGGCAGCTAGGGTGAAAGAGCCGTAATCCCGTTTCTCGCCACCTCCCGGCCAATGGCTGCACCGGAATCCCTGCAACTGCGTATCCTTATCATTATAAGGAGCCACACAAGGCTGCTCGGAATCCCGGGTTTGTGGAGTCCAGAAGTTCTGGCCGTTCGGAACCAGTACGGCAGGAATCGCCTGTCCCGCTCCTCCCATCGTTTGGATGGCATAGAGCTGGCGTACATGTTCCAGCTGGTGGATACGCTGGTGCATCTCCTGCTTCCATTCTTTCCAGGAATAATAATGAGTTCCGTAAATCACCTGTCCTACAGGCGAAAGCATGATGTCTCTTTCGTTCAGCATGAACTTCACCACCACGCTATCCTTCCGGTTCTTGTAGAATATCATCTGCAGGTTGGCACCCATCGGAACCACGCGGTCCATCCTGTCTATCTCTGCGCCGAGCACCACCTGGTCGGCGTCTTCACGGGCACCGGCAGGAGGCAATGTGGCATCAAAAAGAAGAGACAGGAGCCGGTAGAGGGCTGTATCATGACCGAAACGGAGGGTGGCTGATGACAGGGAAGAGCGCAAGGCGGCATCGGCTTCGGTTTCGATGTTCTGCCAGAGCGAGATGGCGCTCCGTGCCGGAATGTCTTCATTGGTAGCCATACTGCCGTTGGTGATGTTCATGCGGAGATTGTTGGCTTCATAGATGGCACGGAATTCGGCATCGGTAAAGAGCGCATTCAGGCTGTCTTCCATCTCCTGCGGATAGGCAGGAAAGTTCAGGCCCACATCCTGCAGGGAGGAGGTGAGTCCATACATTTCGGTCATCAGTTTCAGGGGTTCATCTATTTTTGCGGTGTTCCTGAATAGCTGTTGCAGGAAGCGGCGTGGCGAAACCTGAGCCTTCACCTTTGTGCGTTTCTTCAGCGTCTTCAGTTCGGGAGATTCGTAGGCTATCCAAGCCATATCGGCAGAATCGGTCTTCACATCCAGATGCAGCTGGGGCTGTAGATTCCGCAGCTGCGAAGTAAAGGCGAGCATACTCTTGGCGCAGCGGTCGGAAACACTGGAGCGTGCCTTTACCTGGTGTCCGGCAGCAAAAATCTGTGGATAATGGGCATACATGCGTCGGGCAATGGCCTGATGCTGCAGTTCACCCAGTCGGGTCAGTTTGCCGCCGTTCCCCTTTGCATTCTCACATATCCGCTTCACGATATTCTTAGTCTGAAGTCCGAGCGGAGTGAGATTGCCTTCATCAGCAAACTGCTTTTCTATCCAGAGATAGCGTTCATCCCTCGACATCCATCGCGAGCCATGGCGCCCGTAATGACTGATATAATAAGGTGAGAAACCGGCAGGCGCCTTCACAGCCGGAGAATCGGTTCCGGCAGCATCCGTTACGGGGTAAGCATAATAGATGCCTCCCATTTCGCGGCGGCTCTGTGCTTGCAGTCCCAGGCAGCAAACCAGCCATAAATATATAAGATAACTTACTTTCTTCATAATAAATAAAAACGGAGAAAACCGCTGTTTATTATGAATGAGTGACAGAACCACTTGCGAAACTTGCCTGTTATTTCTCGGATTTGGATATTTTAGCGCGAATTATTTCTCGGATTTGAATATTTTAATTATCTTTGCTGCTGATATTCAAATAATTATAGATATGACAGAATATATAAAAAGAAATATAGATACTCAGCTTATAGCATGGAAAGAAGATTCCATGCGAAAACCGCTATTGCTTCGTGGTGCCCGACAGGTAGGAAAATCATCTGCAGTTAAACATTTTGGAAAGCAGTTTAAGTATTTTGCAGAAGTGAACTTTGAGCGCAGCAAAGCTATTAAAACCTTTTTCCATGGTGATCTTGATGTGCGTTCAATAGCTGAAAAGATCAGCAGTTACATCAATGTCCCTGTAGAAGCAGGCAAGACGCTCCTCTTCCTTGACGAAATACAGGAATGCCCAGAGGCCATTATGGCTCTTCGGTTTTTCAAGGAAGATTATCCTGAGCTGCATGTCATCGCCGCAGGCTCACTTCTTGAATTCACACTTCAGGAACTTCCCACTTTTGGAGTAGGAAGAATTCATTCTCTCTTTATGTACCCGATGACATTCGATGAATTCTTGTATGCCAATAATGAAGAGGGGCTAGTAAAAATGCGAAATGAAGCTTGTGGAAATCGTCCCCTAGAACAGGCTTTCCATGATAAACTCGTGGAATACTTCCGTATTTACCTGCTTGTTGGAGGTATGCCGGAATCTGTGCTTGCCTGGACACGTACTCATGACTTCAACCGATGCAGGAACATTCTGGAAGATATTGTGCTGACGTACGAAGATGATTTCAGTAAATATAAGAAGAGAGTCAATTCTGATCTGTTGCGCACTACGATGCGTGGCGTCTGCCATCAGGCGGGCGAGAAGTTGACATTCAAGCAAATATCAGCCGACTATCAAAGTTCGCAGATTAGGGAGGCACTCCGCTTATTGACCCTGGCAGGTATCGTAACTCCTGTAGTCTCTACCTCGGGCAATGGTATCCCTCTGGATGCAGAGGCAGATGAGAAGAGCATGAAGGTACTGTTTCTGGATTCCGGATTACTGCTGGCCGTGCTTCAGTTGGAAGGCAACCTGGCGCAGCAACTTATAGAACTCATTTTGGCTGGTACTCCTCAGGAACTTGTCAACAAAGGTGGACTTACGGAGATGGTTGCAGGACTTGAGATTTTGCGAAACAAACCATGTATCCAACGTCAGAAGATGTTCTTCTGGGAAAAGAAGGGGAAAAGTGTGGCAGAGATAGACTATCTGGAGATTCATAAAATGAAGATTACTCCTATTGAAATCAAATCTGGAACACAAGGCGGCATGAAGAGCCTCTGGCTATTCATGAGAGAGAAACAGCTCACCAATGCCTTCCGGTGCTCTCTAGAGAATTTTGGAGCGTTTGATTATATAGACAAGGAGGATCACGATGCAGTAAGGCATGTTACCATCCTACCTCTCTATGCATTATCATTATTGTAAATTAAGTTACTGAACTTTCGCAAGTTTTGTCCCACACGCCCTGAAAGGAGCTTTTGAGCTTTCAGCCCGTACTTAAACCACTTGCGAAAGTTTAGTAACGTATAAAGCTAAAAAAAGGGGGAAGCCAACGCTTTGGCTCCCCCTTTTGGGTTCTTTATAATTCCCTATTGATATTTAAAAAACTAGAATATACTACCTTACGGCAATCTTCTGACCCTTAGCCTGAGCACAGGACTGGGTAGATGCCTTCACAATGTAAATGCCGGATGGAACACGGAGAATCATTCTCTGCTTATCAGGCAACTGATAACTGTGAACCATCTTGCCATCCAATGTAAATACCTGAACCTTGTCGAGCTTCTCACCACCCAAAGCAGAAACTACAATCATGCCTGCAGCTGGTGAGTAAACCTTCACCGGTGCACTCTGCTCTTCAGCCTCTATGCGGTCGATGCCGGTTGTGGTACGGGTCTGGGTGAGGAAGTATCTTCCGTGGTCACCCGCCTTCACCTTCACAGCTTCGCCCTCATGAAGTTCGGTAAAGCTTGCCGATGCAGCATCGTAGAGATAAACAGGAGCATCGAGCTTGTTCACACCCTTCAGGGTAAGTGAAACCTCTTCAGCCTGCTGGCTCACGATGCCCAGCGGAATCCATGACAACTCAGGAACCGCATTCACAGCCACCGCCTCGTTACCGGCAACGGTATAAACCTGAGGAATATCCTTGAGGTTCTGATCGTACAGCAGATCTACATCCTCCTCGTCATCATAGTCGGCAGAAGCCTCCGGACGCAATGCGATGCGTGCCCTTGATTGCTGACCGTTGGAATTCTCTGTTTCTACCCCTACAGTCTTTACATAGTCTGATGCCATCAACAGACCAGGAGTAATGGTGCGGTCAACACACATCGTAGAAGTGAATCTTACCTCTCTAATAGTAGCGCCAGCATTCTTCTTGACAAAGAACGACTGAGTAGGCTGGATAGCGTAGTTCTTCATATCCAGTTCTGTACCGGAAATCGCCTTCACCTCACCATTCTCTACAATCCATATTGCCTTCTGCAAATCAGAATTACCCTCGAAGAACTTAGCCATCGAGATAGAGCAGGTATATGGATTCGCTACGAGATAGAATCCGCTGTTGTTATCTCCCAAAGTCTGAAACTTCTCAGCGAGATGCTTCTCATCGTTGTTGAAAGCAACGAGGAGCTTGCCATGGCCAGCCTTTCCTATTTGTACAGGTGTACCACCAGAAGTAGTTGTTCCATCATAATCGTAGTACTGATAGCTAGTATCAGCCTTCGGCAAACGGAGGAGCGCATTTTTAGTCTTATCCTTTGGCAAGAGCGCATTACCCGCCTTGATAGAGAAACCACCGAAGGTTCCATCTGCGGAATAGCTTTCATCCACCTTATTATATACGTGGCTCCAGTAACCGAGATTCATATCAACATCACTAGGAGCAGATCCACCAGGATAATGGGATGCAGAATATTCACCATTAGAAGTGATTTCCTTCACATCACTCTTCATCCAGGCTCTCTGATAAACCGGATACTTGCTTCGGCTATACGCAGCAGTAGTACCATCAGTAGCCTTATCATCAAACTTGATATCCGTAAACGCCTTGGTTTCCTGTCGTCCATTACTTGCTGGCACATACATATCACCGGCGTAGATATACTGCAGAGGCGAAGCCATGGTGTACCACTTGTTAGGTACCAGCTCCTTCTCTACCCAAGCCTTGTCATATACCAGATAGCACTGGTCGCGAAGCTCGCCCTGAGGCTTGAAGTAAATCTGATGGCAGGTATTGCCATAGAACTTCTCGCACTTCAGATTACCATCAGTATCCAATCCCTTATTGGTAGCCGCTTCATCCCAGTAAGCCATGATATCGTACCGGATATACGTTGTTGCCACATCACCCTTGGCATTATCCAACTTGGTAGCAATACCATTCTCTTGACGATAAACTATGTTACCGAGGTCAGGGAAAGGCTTTCCATTCAAGTTGATGACAGTAACCTTGGTAAACTTCATTGGCACATAGCTATTCTGGGTAGGAATATCCACCTTTGCTGTAATACCGGATGCACTACCATAAGCCTGATAATCATGATACTCATTATCATGCAATTCTGTAGATGATGAGCGATGCCAGTTATCATCATTATTCCAGTTGGCATTCATACCGCCATTCGCTGTAGGAGTCCATGTAATGAATTCCGGAACTATCTTCACCTTGAGATAAGCCTCACCAGGACAACTTGTTCCACCAGTAGCTGCAGCTTTCTGCTCGAAGACGAATCGAAGATCGTAGTAATATCCCTCATGGAAGTTCTTTAAGACATCATCAGAGAACTTGAGATCGAGAGTTGCCTGAGTCGCAGTACCCACTTCGCCAATCTCTGTAGACTTTAATTTTGCAACAGGAGCAGACAGCAATGTAGCACCAGTATTATTCCACAATGGATCATTGGTTGTAGCAACATAGACATCTGCAGAAGTCTTATCTGCCTCAGTTTTACTATCATCAATGAATGTCAAAGTCTTATCTTCGACACCAGTCTTATAGCTTGCGCTATGCAATGGTACCTGGAGATATCCCTTGGAAGAGTTTGTCTTGTTCTGCTCCAACAACTTCTTAATCTGTGGCAATCCGATACGGAGCGCAGACTTATAAGTTGCATCATTAAACGGATAATACACATCATTGAAACCGAAGTTAAGCTGTGGGCCATCCTTAGCTATACGCAGAGGTACAGGAACTGCTTCATCACAAAGCAAGTAACTGACTCCATCCGGTGTAGTATAAACATCCTCACCGTCAGCATTTGTTCCATTAGGTGCTGGTTTCATATAGATTGTATGAGCACCATATTTATCACTAACAGGAATCGTAATCTCATTAGAAGCGGTACTGTTATAAGGCGTTGTCTTCTGATCGATATACCAGTAGAAAGGCACATCTTTAAGCATAATCTTCGCACCAGTCTTTGGATCGATGGTTGTGAGACTTCCCTTAAGTTTAACACTAGGATTAGGATCTGCACAGTCCACACGATAGTCAGTAATGACATTACCCTCGTTATCTATAATCGCAGGTGTCTGACCAATCAACTCGAACAAATCGCTATAAATAGAGCAGACATCAGAAGGTTTACCCCACTGTGCATCAGATGAAGTTGGGTCATCATCAGCACATACAGAGACATAATACTTCTTACCAGCCTTGAGTCCAAACTTATGATTAGCGAGAATGATGTATGTTTCACCATAAGCATCAGTCTCTATCATGTTGACACCATCTATCGTATGGGACTTACAATCTGCCTCTGAATCATATACATCAACAGAAGCATAGCCATCTGACATTGTTTTCTTCTTGCCATCCAAAGTATAATCATAAAGACCTTTTCCTGTTACTGGCGTACCATCTTCTTCTACAAAACGGAAATGGATTTTCGTATCCTGATGGTTAAGTATAGCATTCAATGTCTCGTGAATGGCACGTATTTTCAGCTTGACATTTGCCACCCCATTTTCACCGCAGGCAGGTCGGTCCTGGAAGACCTCCACCTTGGCTGGCTTTATATATATACGGATATCATCAACAGCATAGTCAGCACCTTTTGTACCCTTACTATAGTTATCAATCTCAATACGGAAGTTATCGTACTGTTCCGCATGTGACTCTTTCTGGATGGTAATCTTACCATACACCTGATACCACTTTCCTTTATTATCACTATCACGATTGAATTTAAAATCTCCAGAAGAGAAATTATGAAGCAACACTTTCTGATTGCCAACAAGACCATACAGTTTAAACATAAGCTGTGGGTATGTTTCCTCTGATGTAATATCAGCAACATACGCAGAGAACGCCATTTGCTGACCCGTACATAGACTTGCATTAAATTCTGCAGATGCAATGGTACGACTTTCATCAGAAGCATCAACATAAAGGAAAGAACCCGTTTGAGAGCCACCGGTTAATTCCCAAGTTCTATCATGTAACTCAGAACCATTATAATGCCACAGATACTTATCGCTATTGGTTGATACTCCCGGTACATTAGCCGTCTTGTAGATTCCATATTCACCATGCAATGGTGAATGCATCGGGTCATAATAAGTTGCACTACCACTATACATCGCGCTCTTAGTTAACAGACCTTTATAGACGAATCCATAGTTTCTCTTAGACCAATCAGAAGGATGCTCAGATTGGTTATCCATATCATTGGTTGGAGCAGAAACTGTTTGTTCCGGACTATCATTATCGAAACTTATCAATGCCACACGGTTATAATTCTCCTCAAGATAAGATATTTTACGCTGAATTTCGTCATTACCCATTTCGGAATCCATCATAGGATGGAAGCCAAAGAATCGGCAGTTGAAATTGGCAATAGGACAACTACTATTGTCGCTTTCATCCACAGCATAAGCCACTACAGAGAAGTGGTCGCCATACTTGAATGTAATCTTATCTGAAACAGAATTACCATCCAAATCCTTCCATTTATTGTAATTGGATGCATCATTTAAGAGTTTTAAACTAACATCAAAGAAACGAGGGAAATCTGTCACATTACTCTCTGTATCAAAGTATTTATTTTTATCTCCATTATATATTCTCCAAATAACCTTAGTTGCTTGTTTGATGTCTGGTCCGAAGTCTGTCTCAACTATATCACGGTCTGTTTGCCCTGTTGGGAAATAGACATGATGCTTATTGTTAATCATCGGATAGAAATAATACATGGTTGGTTTCATGTTAAGACGCAAAGTCATAGTTGAATTATTGTTTGCGAAACCAACCGTAACATTCTTATTATCCTCGTAAGTGAGATCATTATCCGAATGGGTAAGATAATCCTTTTCCATATCAGCCATTTGCTGAGCAGGAATCAGATGGAAGATATAACGGATAGAAAGCGTACTTTCATGATCCATATAGGTACCAGTCTCATCTATACCATCAACATAACGGCTCACATCACAGGCAATCGTTTCACCCTTCCAATTTTTATCATTAGGACGAGTATAATTAACACCTACATTACCTTGCCAAAGAGCAACACTATTATCTTTCAAATTATAAGCTAAAAGACCTTTTTTATTGCCATTTTCATCACTTATTTCTTTCAAGAAATCCTTACCATCTCTATTGTCTGCCTGAATGTTGTCAGATGCTTCATCAGTATCATAATTATACCATCTGTAATAACCAAACGGCTCCAAACCAAGATGTCCGTGCTTAACAACATCATCAAAATCTTCCAAAGGCAACGTCAGTGGAATAGACTCACCTTCTGCTACTGGATACGTATATTCCCAAGTATAGGTCTTTTGGCGTAACTGTCCCTTAGAAGCATCTATCACCTCATAATCACCATCTGCATTGGCATAACCCTTGTAATGACGGAATGGCACCTTAGTAGGGTCTACAATGTTTACCTGATATTTCAACTTCAGGCTAGTAGGCTCTTTTGTAACGATTCCTTCCGTCTCTGTCAATCCCTCTATATCATCTGTGATGACACAAGAGATATTGGTAACCTTTGTTATATCAAAGCTATAAAGCTCAGAAGTTGGTGCAAAGGATACTTTCAACAAGTCTGACAATTCGCTACTTGGGTCTTTAGTCAAGACATTAAAATACTTATTATCAAAGTCATTATATTTCTTGCTTGATATTCCCAAACCATTAGTTGTGAAGCTATTACCATCAGCATCAGTAACAGCCCAACGAATATAGAGATTACCCATCTCGCTTACTGAAGACTTTCCAAGAGCTGACAGAATTTCATCTAACTTATGATTTAAGTTGATATTAATCTGCTTTTTGGCATTATTTATCAAAATACCATCTACACTCTTAACTGTTGTTGGTTCAGTAGAAGTCACCAATGTACCTACTGCACTCTTGTCTGCAAATGATACTGTATAAACACCCTGCATAACAGATGGTTCTGATACAATATATCTTGTACTTGTACCATCAGTTTTGATATAAGATGTCATACCAGTGACATCATTGGTCCATACAGCTTTCAACTGGTAATTCTTCCAATCACCAGGAGTACTCAATTTAGACTTATCAAAAGTAATCGTTCTGAGATTTTCATCGCTTACTGAAGTCTCAGAATAACCGATAACATTGCCCTTACCTCTATTATAAGTTGAAGAACTACTCAATGTACCTTCTGGTAAATCTTCAATCACCTTACCTGTAGTCTTATCAATCACCTGCCAACGTATATAACGGAGGTAGTGAGTAGGCACAGTAACAGTAACCTTACTGCCAGAGACAGCAAAGTTATCAGACTCATTAATTACATTAGATGACAAAGCTGAAGACAGTTTCATATCAGCAGTTGCCTGAGCTACGGTCTTAAAATTAACGGTATAAGCACCTTGTAACACAGAAGGTTCTGCCACAACAAATGGCTTAGTATCCAAAGTTGGGGCGTCAATACCATCTACATTATCGGTCCAAACAGCCTTTAACTGATAATTACTCCATTCGCCAGCACCAGAAATCTGTGACTTATCAAAAGTTATCTGTCTTACTGACTGATCTGAAGAAGAAGTTGCATTATAATAAACAAAACTTCCCTTCTTTCTGTTGGTAAAGTTAGAGTTGGTAAATATCTGATTACCATCTACACCCACAGCTTCTACAATCTGACCCGTAGTCATGTCAATGAGCTGCCAACGTACATACTTTACACTATGCTTTGGTATTGTAACAGTTACCTGCTCAAAGCCGTCATTTACCATATATACATCAGACTCATCAACAGCAGTTTTTGACAAACTGCTCAAAGTAAGATCTTTACTCTTAATCTGCTCTGCTGTAGTAAATGCAGTAACATACAAGCCACTGAGATTTGGTTCTTTCAAGAGATAATAATTGTTGCTGTTATCATAGAGAATGTCAGAACCAGCTGAACTTGAAGCCCAGGCACAAATTACCTGATAACCATCAGTCCAAGAAATTCCACTTGGAAGCGTGAAGGTCATCTTTAAATCGTTACTACTTGTCTCTTTATCACTATTATACCAAATATAATAGTTACCTTTCTTTACATAAGTATTAGCTGTGGCTGAACCATCAGGAGTTAAAGCATCTATCTTATCTACCACATTACCATCCTTATCTTCCACATACCAGCGCATATATTTCGCAGTATTAGGCATTGAAATAGTAAAAGAAGCATCTGTAGTAGCTCTAATCTCTGTTGTTTTTTGGACATTGCTACTTGTATTAGGAGTAAACGTAGCAGATTCTGCAGTCGTTTTAGACATAAAAGAGAATACACACTTGCCTGAAAGAGTTGGCTCTTGGAAGAAATAGACTTTACTACCATCAGAATAAAAATCTCCATCAGACTTATTTGTTGCCCAATAACAAACCACCTGATAACCATCATCCCACGTTTTACCTGAAGGCAAATTAAAAGTCACAGTACGATCTGATTCCTGTGCTATATTATTTGGCTCCCAGTTATCAAACTTAGCCCAAACATATTTATCCTTAACAACCTGATAATTGGTTGCAGTTTTTCCAGTCAATAAAGAACTAACAGAATTTATTACAGAACCGTCTTTATCAAGTACTTGCCAACGCATATACTTGACATCATTAATATCTAATTTTACACATGCTTGTGCATTATTTTGATCAACAACAGATTTCTTACTTATAACATTGGTTGGCTCGCTGGCTTCCTTCACAGAATAATCAGTCAAGTTTTCTGCCAAACGAATATTATAAGTATAAGTTGCTTGCTCTTTGGTAGCATCAGTCAAGAGTCCTTCATCATTAGAAAGATGAAGAACAATCTTTGCTCCTTCAAGATTTACATCAGTTGGAGGAGTAAAATATAAAATGTTATTAGCATTTTGAGTAGCTTGTCCTTTATTTCCATCAAAAAAATAATTATCACTATTCTTATACAAATAGCAATTGCTAGACGTTTCAGAACTTACGTCATTTGCACTCCATAGATTACCATATTTAATAACCCAGCTAGATAGGTCAGATATTGACTTATCAGTATTATCTTTAAATTCTAAACGATAAAACTTATATTTATAGCTATTATAATTATTGTTTGCATCCAAAAACGCATTCTTTAGATCTAGTTTATAACAGCCTGTAGTAGCATCTTTCGTCAAAACAGCAGTAGCACACCATCCTTCTACTGGCATTAAAACCAATGAAAGGAGGAGGATGAGAGTACGATATATGTTTTTAATCTTATTCATAGCGATAGTATTTACGTGTATAATGTTTACGAGCAGCATAGCTGCTTAAATCCTTGGTGAAAAGTATCTTGTATATAAGAGACTTGCTCGGTTCACCTGGTACAGGGACTGTGACCTGATAGAGGGCACTTTGCTTGTCGGCTTTGTCATCATTGAAGGTACCTTCGAAAAAGCCAGTGGATGGAGTCCATTTAGGAAGAGTTTTAAATACCAACTTGGCATTCGTTTCGGCAGCTGTGGCATCAGCCATACCTTCTTCCTGGATTAACTCCCAATTTACCTTGGAATAATCGATACCAGTTACCTCTGTGTTATCACTTGCCTTTACTACCTTTGGCTGGATATGGAATTCCTCTTCCGGATAATAACAGGTGTAGGAAAGAGTAGTTCCGTTATCTGTTATGGATGGATAGAGACCGATGGCTGTGAAGGACTGAACATCAAACTTCAACTTGTAATCATCTAATGAGATTGGAAGAATGTGATGGTCGTTGCGAGCTATCGTTGTCCAATCCTGGAACAGGGCGTAACGCTTGACTCCTGCAGATGTATTCAGGTTGATGATGAAATACTTGGAAGTATTGCCAGCTGCGCTTTCATTCACATAGAATGAAACCTCATTCTCTGTTTCGTATTTATCTACCTTCGCTGGTATTGTCTTAGTCAGCTTATAAGTATAATTCTCCGTTGCCGCCTGCCCTACCAGATTTGGAGAACAAGTAACCTCATCTTTATCTGCACCTGTTAGACCAGATGAACCAGTAGCACCAGATGTTCCTGATACACCAGTATGCTTTGGCAACAACATGATGTTACCATCAGTATTGACTGTTGATGAAGGATTTGAAGTTATATCACTCAACGTAATATCATTGATTACCAAATCTGTAGAACTTGGATTCTTAAACTTTAATGTAACCTTTGCCAGCATTCTTACTACCCAAAGATTAGTTTTATCAGGCTTACCGGAAGCATCAATTTTTACTTCCTGCTTATTGCTCATTGGAATGCCTTTGGTAGTAACATTGAAGCCATTGCCATCCATCTTCCACTTCATGTTGTCGAAATTGACAGTCGCACCTTTTGATATGCGCAATTCTGTAGCTGTAAGATTGGCAAAGGAATAAACCTGATAGATAGCTTCCTCCTTAGGAAGATCCTTGATTATGACTTCATCTTTAATGCGATTATTAGCCGATACATCCGTTTTCTCTGCATAAGAAACAACCTTGTTGTCTTTCACAAAGGCTACTACCCAGCTCTTCATGTTTTCTGCATCTACGCCATCATTCCATGACAACGTTGCTCTGGTTCCGGAAGAGGAAGCTGTAGAAAGAGTCATGTGGACGGTAACCTTGTCGCCTTGGTTATCGCCTCCACTGCCTCCCAATATAGAGTCAGCATTATCTGTGGAGCAAGCCGATAAAAAGGCTAGCACCATCAGAATCAATGCCGTATGTATCGTTTTAATCGTTTTCATTTTCTCTGAAAGTTTAATTTCAAACTATACTTTCTGTTTATCTATTTGTCTTTACATTGTTGTCTCCTCGTGAGTATAGGTTGCCCATTTTCTCACATGTATGGTCAACGTCAAACCTTTTGACTTTCCTTCAACGCCTTCTACCTTTACCTGATAGATGTTGTTGCGGACTACACCAAAATGCATCGGGTCAGCTTTGGTTCCACTTCCTGAAGGGTCGCTATGACGGAGCGTATAGGTATATTCCTTTTCTGTTCCTGTGGCACTACCCTTAGGCTGTTTCTTGGTTGCATCCCATTCTGTCTCTTCATAATACTTGCCTTTAAAGATAAGGCCTGTAGAATAAGCCTCGTCATTATCGGTGGTTGTATTCTCCATCACATAATCGAGGATGTAAGATGCATCTCCTGTTGTTGTACTGGTAGAAGTTGTCTTCTTTACATTATATAAAGATGCAGGACCTTCAGCATTACTCAGAGTTAGACCTGTACGATCCTTTGTCCAAGGACAAACCACATAATTAGTAGCTTTATTGGCTGCATCTTTGGTTTCTTCTCCGTAATAAGTAGTAACAGAAGGCACAGTTTTATTTGAAAAAACCCGCTTAATCAGGTATTCTCCTGATTTCATAACCTTGGTAGGAGTTACCGATTCCAGCTTAAAACCACCTATTACATTCGTTCCATCCATTACATTATAATAATAACCTTTACCGGTATCAACATAAGTGGCATTTGGAATGATGTCGATGCGGGCTGCCAGGCGTTCGATGTCTACCTCTACCTGATACGGATCAGTTTCTGAACCTTCCTTAGTGAAATCAATCTTTGCATCCTTCTTTGATGACATGATGAAGTTTGAGAACTTTGTAATATCAGCATTTCGGGTACACACCTTCGACATCTGCAAATCTCTTACTTCACTTATCTTCTTTCCTTTACATCTGGAAGTCATATCGTCTGCATTGGCTATCACTATAACATGATAATTCTTGCCAACAATTGCAGCATCTATTTCTTTTGGAACAGTAGTATAAGTTGCATCTATGCCGGAAGTAGAAGTTGTTGCCTTCGTTAAATTGGTAAATGTATATACATAATCTATTATAGCATTATCATCCGACAGGTCATCTTTACCAGATTTATATAGTAAGACAGTCAGAGAATTGACATCATTTTCATGATTGGTTCCTGTTTCTCTTTCATCTCCTTCTTCACCTCCTTTAGGTCCTTTAGCTGCCCTACTCGCTCGTGTATCTCCACTACCATCCACCGTTACCTTTACCTGCAGATATGCCTTCATATCTTTGCTTGGCAGAGGCAAATCGCTAGTAGTGTCACTCGCACAGGATGCGAACGACATAACCAGCAAAAGGGCTAGCAATGAGAAGGTTATTGTTTTCATCTTAAACATACACTTTCTTTTTTATATCGGCTTACTGAAAGCCAGGTAGGACATGTTAATGGAGTTCTTCGAACTGGATGCGCTTGCTCCAACTCAGTACATTCACGCTGATGGTGATGTAGCAATACTTGAGCTTGCCACCCTGGATAAAGAACTGAAGTTTGTAATCGTAGGCACGGTCTAGGAATTCCTGTGCACTGTAACTGTACTCCTCGCTAGTGCGAAGACGGCTCAAGAGGTCTGGCAGGTCTACATTGACTACCTTTGTTCCGGTTTCTTTATTGGTGATAATGAGGCGGCCATCCTGGTTGTAATCTTCGTGCTTCAGAATGCGGGAAGTCATAAAGTCAGCATGGGCTATCTTGCCCTGCTCGTCCTCATCTACCGTGTTCCATGTAGCATGAGGGGTATAAATGAGTTTACGGCTCTCATCGAGAGAGTTATCCCAAAGGATGCGGGCATTATGGTCTTCGATGGTCATCGTGTAATCGTTGACATCCATATCCTGTGGAGAGTCAAGGTCACGAAGCGCCACATTGATTTTCTTGGTATCACGCACCAGAGGGATGGTTGCATAAGAAGGTTTTGAGGATGATACCTCTACTGCCTCCAGCAGTTTACCATGCCAGAGGGTATCGAGCGGAAGGCTGTTGTTGACAACCTCATCATACTCACCCTTGTTTTCATGGTCGAGATTCACTTCCAGTTTCTGCATCTTATCTCCTGAAGCCGATGGAGCGGTACGAACGAACTTGGCACGACCTGAAGTTAACTGGTCGGTGTATGCATTCTGACCGGCAAGGGCAAGGAACTGATATTTACCTGGCTGTAGGTTCTCGACGTGCATTACATAATTTGGGTCTTTGAGAGGCGATGATAGCGCAGAATTCGTCTCGGTCTGTTGGGTTATATAGTTTCCGTTCTCGTCGAATACATACAGCGTTACCTGTCCAACATGGTCGTTGAACATGTCGGCACGCTGGAGGTTGTAATCATACTTAAACTTCACATATACACCATTAGGACAATCGCTGTAATCCTGGTGCCACATATCGTGGCATGAGGTCGCGACGGTCAGGGTCATGGCAGCTGCCATGACACCCTTTAACCATTTATTTATCTTCTGCGCTATCATATCGCTAATCAATTATTATTTTCAAATTTTTATCTTAAATGTATTTACATCTTAGTGCAAAGTTGCACCCTGTGTACGCTTAGCCCAAGAGAGGACGTTGATACGTACTGCAATATATGACTCCAATTCATCATCAGTAATTGGTGTCACGTCTGGTACTTCAGAAGAACCCAAGCCCTTTACACCTTCTACAGCAATATCATACCAGTTATTACGGAGAACGCCATAACGACCTAACCAATTTGCATCGGCATCTGGAGCAGGATAAACTAGTGTACCAACACCAAGTTTTCCGTTAGCCCATGGAGTCAAATCGTCACCAAAGTGCTTGATACGAACGAAGTAATATGATTCACCATTGTTATACTTATCAATAGTACCAAGTCTTGCAGTTACCTTGGCTACAACATCAGAAGCAACAAGAGGAGTAGAACCAGTTTTTAATGTAACACCAGTTAATTCTATATTAGTAATTGTAACTTCACCGGCATCTTTTCCGACTGCGGTAGAAATAGTAACATTTACATTAGATTCACCTACTGATGCTGGAGTTGCAACATTATTTTTGATCCACTGTGCATACTCTGTCAAGAACTGAGTCTTAATCTCTTTAATAACATCCTCCTCTTTATAGATGGTATTCTGATTACCATTGAGTACATAGAAAGTCTTACCACTATTCAATTTTGCCTTAATCAAGACACGAGTAGTCTTATTATCGTTTTGATTTTCTACATCAAATGTATTTTCAAAACAATACTTAGGGTTGTCATCACCAAACTTTGTGCTGTAATCTGTATCTGCAGCCTTATTGAAAGTTACCCCAGTATTTCCTGCAGTATCAAAATTAGGATCTTTTGCAAAATAAGTACGATAGAGACCTGGAGCAACAGCAGTAGAACCTACAAAGCGATACGGATTAGCAACGCTGGTTTCTTTTGTAGCTAAATCTAACCAACTGCTGAAACCATCAGTAGAGCGTACCAAATAGGTACTCTTATTGGTATTATCCAAGGCCCATGATGTTACCGCAAACGGAACCTTAGTAGAGGATGTAGCATCTGTGTAAGATCCTTCGACTTCTGTTACTGTAGGTGTCGCCATAGTAACCTTAGCAACACCACGCTCAACATAAATATCAGCAGGAGCTGCGCTGGCTTCAGCCTCTGTAGCCTTAATCTTACCAGCAAGACTTACTAAAGTATTGATGGTTGCACCGGTTGGGGCTGTAGAACCACCAACCTTATCTGCCAAAGGCGCATTAGCCATATAGAAACCTGATTCAGTTAAGGACTTGCCTGTTGTTGCATTAGTTTTTTCCATGAACTTGCTAAGAGTTAAACCAGCGAGATCCGTACCGTCAACTGTAATCTTACCATCAGTTCCAAGAGAGAATACATTATTATGATTCAAAACGACAAGAGCTAAATAATTTGTTGAAGGGGCATCAACTTTCTGTACAATTTTAACTGATGTTTTGGTAACATTATCATCAGGACCTTTTTTTGTCCAAGGTGAAGTATTCAATGCGTAACCCCTAACAAATTTAGCAGTGCTCTCATCACTTCCATCAAAAAGTAAAAGCGTCGCGTTCTTTACATCATACTCAGATTCCAGACCATCTTTAAACTGATCATTCACTGAACTACCAGCACGAGAGCTAGAACCTGACTGAGTAGGCAAATTGATGTTGAATGCTACATAGCCATCACCACTCTGATTAGAACCTGTGTTACCACCACCATTCAAATCATCACTACTAGAACAAGAACCGAGCATCAGCCCCGCCAATGCAACGGAAAATAATAAAGTTTTCTTCATCTTGTAAGTTTTTATTGTTGTTATTAATAATTTATTTCTTTACTTATAAACGCTCTTAAAAATCTAATTATATTACATTTTTATATATTTGGTTTTCAAATCATCTAATTGGTTATATTTGAGTCTCTTTCTGAAGTTGTACTTAGAAAAGTTTTGCCTGAGTTAGGAGACTGCCCCTAGCCAGGGCAGTGCCCTGACTCTAAGGAATAGCTATATTGTCCTAAACAGACAGTATGTATAACTTTATAGATTCTGTAAATTTTCTTTCGCAG
>ERZ1026868.592-NODE-592-length-21983-cov-6.162258_pt1 | contig 21983 bp, 16 predicted proteins | sample MGYA00380164_ERZ1026868 | MGnify/ENA primary metagenome ERZ1026868 (study PRJEB33269, sample SAMEA4719800) | human gut metagenome | biome: human-associated habitat; feature: organic feature; material: feces | place: Cameroon | collected 2013-10 ... | reverse complement strand
TTTCTATGCTTATAATTTTAAAAAAAAGGGGGTAATATTCTCATGAAGAAAAAAGGAAAAGAAATGATGTTATTGATTGTGTCAATGCCGTTATTATTAGGCAGTTCTACGGCAGAAAACTATCCAAAAAAGGATAACCCTTATGAAACTGCTGGATTTATTGTTAATAACCTTGAAAAGTTTATTTCCGAGTATAACAAATCGAAGTCTGAAAATGGTATCGATGGTCCGGACTGGCTGGCATCTTCAGTAGAAAGAACCGCTAAAGGAATAAATATTGATGATAATAGTGATTGCATGTATTTAGATTTTAATGACGATAATGGCTACGTATTAGTGGGAAAAAATTATGAGATTTTAGACAGGTCAATCAGCGGTGATCTTGAGTTTGCTAAGGATGCAGATTGTCTGTATTGGTCATCTTATGATGGATTTGTCTATCTAGAGGAAGATGATGACAATGAAAAGCATTATGTAAGTTATGAAGCTACTTTTTTAAATAATGACGAACTGAAAGAAATTGCCTTTCAAGGATACCCTGGGCAGGTAAAAGAGTTTTCTGATGGTAGCGATGGTATAGAGGATATTTCACCTTATATGGAAGCAAGATATGGCAAAGGGTGGTCGTTATCGCCTAACGAATCAAAAACCATCTATAATTATCAAAATGTAAATCAAGATGATTACGCTGTTGATTTAGGAGAAGGGAATTGTACACTTTCAGCCTATTTCGGCATTTTCCGATATTTGCACGACTATGGTGGATTTAATCAACTCCCCATGGAAACAACAACTATTTACTCTGTTTCAAGTTCAAACGTATCCAAAGAAGTCCCAAAGACTTATGCATGTTTGAGAGAAAACGCAATGGAATATGGATATACTAACTACTCTTCAGCATGGACTTCAAGGAATATGGATACTTGGGGACGAAAGACTTTGTTTGATTTCGGATATAAAGACAAATGGTATAAGACACTTATCAAAATGTATGTTTTATGGTCATTTGGACAACAGGTTGTCAAAAATATTAATCTTGGATATCCTGTTATGTGGAACCAGGCAAGAGGAAACTATAACTGTCATTCCATGGTTTGCAAGGGTTATAAAACATACAAGAAAACCAGTGGTTGGTTTATTTTCTCCCACACAGAAAAGAAACATTTCATGGTCATTAACAACAACTGGGAAAATGACCGCGATTATTATATCGATTTTGATGGTTATTCTTCTGACTTGGTCCATGAAGGATTCGGAACATTTGTAGTAGTGAGAGACAAAGCATGGTTTTAAAGAAAAAGTTTGTTTTGCTATCGATTGCGGCTTGCTTGCTTACTGGATGTGATTCACGAGGCATACTTAGAAGAGCAGATGGATTTGTTTTTTATGGAGAAAGCACCGATATTTGTCTCCAAACAAAGTCACAGACTATACCGGATTCCTATGAATACACCGAATTAGCTAAGATCACGAACGAAAAAATCAATTTTATCGATGATGGTGAACAATATGTAGCTTACGCGAAGGTTAAAATCATTCCTTCTATCAAGGACTTTCTTCTTAGAAAAGAGCAAATTCTTTTCTGGACTGACCATCCCCATGGCAACCCCTGCCACAACAGGGAGAGTTCCTGCCTTCCAAAGAGCAGGCCGAAAGAACCGGATGATGAAAAGGACATTGCTGTTAATGGTTTTGATATCTTCAAAACGAAGCTGAACCAAGAAGTAGACTACACCTTCTGTTTTCTTTACCCCTATGCGGAATATTCAATAGATGATTTCGTTATTGCCGATTTGTTTTCTTCTGCCTTAGAAGTAAAAAATGGTCAATATATTTCTTCTGTCTATTTTGTTCCCTTGACAAGAGAAGAACATTTGAAATACGTAAGACACTGAACACTACTTACTAGCAAGATTGATTCGTCTACCACGGAGTAATTAAAGTCACTTCATTCGAGATTAAACAGATTCTGTGTTTAGTCCTTCTTTCTTTTACAGAACATTAGCTGTTAAGATGAACCACTTACAGCTTGATTTTTCCTATGCTACTAAGTTGTTATGCTCAACCAATATTCATGTAGTGCTCTTCTAGTTGGAAGAGAGAAACTGCATAAGCTCTGGAACAAGAGAGTCATCGTCTTCGGTATTGGAGGTGTTGGCGGAAACGTCGTAGAAGCCTTAGCCAGATTTGGTATCGGTTCCTTCGACCTTGTCGACGACGATCTCGTCTGTCTGACTAACATCAACGCCAGATCTTAGCAACCAGAAAAACATACGGAAGATATAAAATTGATGTTGCAGAAAAAAGAATACACGATATCAATCCGAAAATCATTGTGAACAAGCATCAGACTTTCTATCTACCAGACAAGAAAGAAGAGTTTGATTTTTCTTCCTTCGACTATGTGATTGATGCACTTGATAATAAGCTTTTAGTAAAGAACTGTCTTGATTAAAAATCTAAGACAACGTTAGAACTGAAAGCTTATTTTTTTGATACTAGGCAGGATAATTAATCCTTAATTGGAACAAAAGTTTTCCTATATTTCTTCAACAGGAAAGCGCAGAAGTAAGGAAAAGTGTAGATTTTATCCTGATAGCCTATATTATTCGCTGACAGCTTAAAGCCAAACTCGATGTCTGAATACTTATCCGATGAAATAAGTGCTCGCAATGACTTCGAATTACCATTTTTTGCCTTCACTTCTACTGGCACCAAATTACTAGCAGTACGCAAGAAGAAGTCTTCCTCTAATGTGCTGGAATCGTTTCTGTAGTAATAGAGCTTATACCCTGATTTGACCAGTGCTTCTGCAACAATGTTCTCATATAAGGCGCCTTTATAGACACCCAAGTTTTTATTCGAGCGCAAATCATCCTGAGATTCTTCGTCTAAAAGAGAAACGAGCAAACCAGTATCACAAAAATACAATTTGAATTTATCAACATCACAATTCCCAGAAAGAGGAAGAGTCGGACTGTTCAGACAATAGCACGCATTGACAACCCCAGCATCGATAAGCCACTCCACGCACCCCCGATAATCACGGAATCTGGCATTCTTATCAACTAAAGAAAGCTTGAATTTCTTGTTTTCCTTAGCCAACTGGGATGGAATGCTATTTAATACATTCTGAATTCTAGTTTGATCAATACCTTGGGCATATTTTCTAATGTCTTCTTTATAATCTGCAATCAGTTGATGCTGAGTATTCAGTGATTTTTGGAACGTATTGCTTGAAATATATTCTTTCACAACGGCTGGCATACCACCAAGCACTGCATAGTCTAAAAAGAGGCTTTGATATACGGAATATTCAAGTTCATTGAAAGGAACAATATTTTTCCTATGGGACAGCATGTCATCAATTACAGAAGAATCATAGCCCTTTGCCCAAAGGAACTCCTCAAAATCCATGGAATACATTTCATAATCTTCTTTATACCCAACGCTATTGCTCTCTATCTGTTTATATCCTAATCCAAGCATGGAGCCTGAACAGATAACATCAAAGCGGCCATCCTCCTTAAAGAACTTCAACGAAGTGGCAATCTCAGGGAATTCTGTGATTTCGTCAAAGAAAATCAATGTGCTTCCTGGAATGAATTTCTTAGTTGGATCCAGCAACGATATATTCTTCACAATAGCAGCTGCAGAATAGCCATCAATTGTAATTTTCTTGTATTTAGCCTCTTCGACAAAATTAATTTCGATAATACTTTTATATCCGGCAGTCTTAGCAAAATGCCGGATAGACTCTGTCTTTCCAACCTGCCGACACCCTCTGATAATCAAAGGCTTTCGATTTTCATCTGCTTTCCAAAGCATCAGGTATTTATCAATTTTTCGTCTAAAGTAAGTCATTCCCAACCCCCTTTTATTAAGATTATTATAACAAAATAAGACTGGCTTTTGACCTATAAATCACTTTTTTATAACGAGAAATCATCGTATTTGCACGTTTTTATAGTGAGAAATAAGGTGACTTGCACTTTTTTCTAACGAGTTTTTCATTGATTTGCACATTTTTATAAGGAGTTTATATACTTTGGTATAGCAACAGCATCACACATAGCGTGTCAAACGGCTTTGAAAAATTCCTGGAAAGCACTGGACTGTTCCTTATTGTGGTTAACTATTTATTTCACATAGAAAGTTTCTAAATGTAGTGACTAGAATAATCAGACACAGGGGTTTCACTATTGTGCTAATATTTTTTCAAATCAATATCAGAGTCAAAAAATTCGGATATTTGGCTATGTTCTGCAAATTCTTCCAGATGATCCTGAGGAACAAAAAAAGTCCGGCAAAGAGTCACTTCCTGGATATTCTTTTCAACAAAAAGCTGTTCTGCAATCATATCTTCAGCCAATATTAATTCTTTCAAATAAATTTCCTTTGCCCTTGTTTCATTCAGGCAGCTCTCTATTAGAATAGTTCCGTTAGGATCAATGTCAGAACGCTCTTCTTCACTTGCACAAGAAGTTCTTGTAAGGCAGAAAAGAAAGGCAAACGCAAGCATGATAATTTTCTTGCAGATATTCATTTAAAAGCCTCCCTTGATTATTTAAGCAAAAAAATACAAGTACCAAACAACCTAAACCATCTAAAGTCTAGGGCTTTTACATATTTACGATACTGCAGTTTCCAATCGTTTATAACCTATTTTTATCCAATCAATAAAAAACATTCAACAATATAAACACCGCCATTCATACTTTAATATCATTAGGAGTAACTCCACTAAGGAAGCTAGAAAAAATCCAAAGCACTTCTTTTCAGTGTATTTCCAGGAACAGAAAGAGAATACGGGTTCCTATGATAAAATAATAACGAGGACACATACATGAACAAAAAATTACTTTCGCTTCTGTTACCTGTATTTAGGCTAACAAGCTGTTCCAATCCGATTGATATCATTGTTCAATACGGAAACGGAAAGATCGAAGACTCTCGAATCGGAGTCAGCTATCGTATTCATGATCAGAGGAAAGACGGTTATGAAATCAAAGGCTTTTCCTTTGCTGCAAAGAATGCACAGCTGACTGATAAGACCTACTTTTCTTTAGTCGATGCTTCTCCTCTTTACTCCGAATCCTATAAGGAGCATCTTCTTATCGCCTTCCGGAAACAGGACTATATAAAGAAAGATGACGGAATGTATCGCATCGACTTCACAATCAAATTAGAAAAGCTCTCCGACTATTTTGATAAAACCGATGACAACAAAAAAGCAGCCTTCTTTATCCATGGCGACAATTTCAATCGGGACGATATCACCACCTACAATACCAGTGACTTCGAATACACTTTCGATGGAACAACTCTGAAAATTACCAAATAAAGATTGACTCTTTTCTCTTTTCTACTATAATTTTTTCGGAAATGATGTCTTCCGGATACCTCTTGGTATCAAACCGCTTTAGATCATAAAGCTGATGACGTCTATGCTGGTTTTCAGCATAGAGGAAATCAGCTTTTTTCTTAGGAGGTTATCGTAATGTCTATCTTTTTCACTCTATTTCTGATTATCTTCGGAGGCGTCCTGCTTAACAAACTAGCAAAAAGGATTCGTATTCCACCGCTTGTCCTTTATCTGCTTTATGGTGTTCTTCTTTCTCTATTACAAGAAAAAGTAGGATCCTCTTTTACCTTCTTAGATTCTGGAGTCAGGAACATTTCCTCTCCAATTAGAAAGGTCGCATTAATTATCATTCTTCTTAAAGCAGGTCTTTCTCTTAATCTGTCTGATTTAAAGAAAGTCGGTAGACCTGCTATCCTAAGGTCTTTTCTTCCAGCTTGTACCGAAAGAGTGGCAGTGGGTATTTTTGGAAAGAGGATCTTAGGTCTAACCTACACGGAAAGTTTTCTTCTAGGATCTGTACTTGGCGCTGTTTCCCCTGCTGTTGTCATACCAAGGATGTCAAAGCTAAGGGATGAAAAATACGGAACCGAGAAAGGAATTCCTCAGCTTGTCATTGCTGGAAGCAGTATTGATGATATTATCAGGATCGTCTTCTATCATTGCTTCCTGACAAGGGAAAAGGGAGGGAGTCTTTCTGCAAGGACTTTCCTTAATATTCCGATTTCTATTTTTACCGGTGTCGGAAGTGGAATGTTGCTGGGAAGGCTGTTATCTTTCGTTTTTAACAAAGTGGAGAGGAACGATACCTTTAAACTGCTTCTGCTTCTTTCTATCTGCTTCGGACTGACTTATTTAGAAGACCTTGTCTCTCCTTATTTTGGATATTCTTCGCTTCTTTCCATCATTACCTGTGCCATTGTCATCCATAAGAAAGGAGAACAGATTTCCTTGAACCTTAAAACCAGATTCAATGAAATCTGGTACTTAGATGAAATCTTCCTCTTTATCTTAGTCGGGGCAGGGATCAAAATCGAGTATGCGGACAAATACTTCTTACCAGCACTTCTCCTGCTCCTAATTTCCCTTGCCTTCCGTAGTTTAGCTGTTACCGGATGCTTAGTGAAAACAAAGCTGAACTGGAAAGAAAGAGGTTTCGTTGTCATAAGCTATCTTCCAAAAGCAACTGTCCAAGCCGCAATCGGAGGCGGATTATTAGATCTCGGCAACCAATTATTAGCATCGCATGCTGCCAATGCAGAGAGTGTCATACTAGCTGGAACGATTGTCTTATCGGTCTCCGTTCTTGCTATTCTAATCACAGCTCCTTTCGCAGCGATTTCAAGGAATCTTCTTTATCCTCATAGGCTGAAAAGAGAAGAATAAGACTATCCTGTCAAAGATATCTTCTTTCTGCTTTCGAAATTATTCTTCCAGCTGTTTCTTCGAGCCGGCTTGGTCCAATATGCAAAGCTTGGGTCTTGAATTGTTCTTTTGATTTTATAAGGATTGCTGGCAAGATCAGTGATCTAGCTAGAATCCTTAAAGAAGAAGGCTGTGACTGTTCGAAGATTGTATTAAATCATTCTTTCTGGCATTCCAAAGTCACAGCTGGTGTATTAAAAGAAGAAGCTTTAGAAGTGCTTCAATTCTATTTCAAGGATCACAAGAAAGGGTAATATATAATTTCGTCTTTTGTTCCAATTCAAAAAGTTGGTTTTTATAGTTTAGAAAATTAAATTGCTAAGGAATAGCTTTCTTCAACTAAAGCGATAATGTCTTTATCATTCCTTCTATCATCTAGAAGAATCGTATACCAATGTTTTTTGTTCCTATGATAACCAGGGAAAAAGCGTGTGTTATCAATCGAAGCAATTCTATTTTCGTTTCCTCTTAAATTCCTGACATCATAGACTTCTTTTCCTTCTAAGCCAAGTTTCTTTGCTTCCAATTCCATGAACAGGCAATACCACTTTCTATTTTCCTTTTTCCGGATAATAGCATCCGTGGGGAACTTCGGCCAAAGGTGCTCTAGTTCATCTTGATAATGATTCACTATATATTCAATAATCCGGTCTTTCTGATTCTTTCTTTTTATGGTACAGGAAGAAAGAATGGCTCTGATAATGGCTTCATATTCCTCGTTCACCAAGCTTGCATAGCCACTCGCCCCCTTCAAATCCACGAGTTCGTATTCTTCTTGAAAGTCATTATCGATTAGATGACATTCCAGCACCTTATCCTTCAATGTATATTGTGCAGTAAAAGGAAAAGAGGAAAGAGGCTTTTCCAGAAACAAGCCTCCGTTCTTTACTTTAAATCCGTATTCTTCAAGTTTGCTTTGATTTATCGTTCTATCCTTTAAATCGATTCTTCTCATTCTGTTCCGCCTCTGTTTTGTTGATTGTAGCATAAAAATATCCATGTTTAAGTCCAACAAATCCGAGTGAACACTCTTTTAAAGTTTCAAACCAAACAGTTAGGTTCTATCCTCTCAATATAGGGCCCCATTTAGAACGAGCAAAGAAATAACTTTTAAGTATTGCCTGAAGAATACTTATCTGCAAAATCAAAAGATGAATCTTGTTTTCAACGACTGCTTAATACAAGACGATATTATTTTCATTCTTGGAAACAATAGGTGTTTATTAAAAAGATAGATTTTATTTTTTAGAATAGGAATCAGTAAAAAAGGATTAAGTGCGTTAAATTAAGATATGTTGTATTTCATTTAGTTTACTTGACAATAATTGTAAGTTCGAGTATCCTATTTTTATAAAACACTATCAACTTCATGAGTTGAAATCGTCAAGGAAAGAGGTAAAAGATGAAAAAAATCAAAAAAGCTTTTGTAATTACTTCATTGCTGTTCTTCCCGTTAACAGGAACATTGACTGCCTGTAACAACACAAGTGCCAGTGAACCAATCAAATACGGAACTGTTTCCGTCGCTGATGGAATCGCCAATGGTACAGTCAGTGCTACAAAGCTTGGAAACGTCGCTCTTGATACGGAGATTACGATCCTTGCAAGTCCGGATTCTGGATATGAAGTCGACTCTTACTTTCTAAATGACGTTAAGTTGGAATCGAATACCTTCAAGGTTAAAGAGGGATCCAATGTCATCAAAGCCACTTTCAAACCGGTCACTCCTCTTATCGAATACGGAACCGTTGAAATCATCTCTTCCAAAGTCACAAACGGAACCATCGCTGCAAAGCTTGAAAATGGAACTCTGATTGATAAGAGCCACAAGAGATTCAAGGTAGGTACTAAGGTCTTTGTTGATGCTACTCCAGTAAACAAAGCCTATCAGGTTACCTCCATCAAATTAAATGATACAACGGAAGTTAATAAAGATACCGATGGAAAATATTCTTTCCTTGTTACCGAAGGCAAGAACTTCCTTGGCGCTGCTTTTGATTTAATCCATCCTGGAAAAGGGTTGATTGACTTAGACAGCTCTTATAAAAACGGAACCGTCGATATCAAAAACGGAGACGCTGTTGTTAAGAGCGGTGATGTCATTGATAAGGATACCGAATTAAAGATTACAGCAACAGCCGCTGACAAATACATTGTCCGCTATGTCAAAGTCAATGGCAAAGAACTGGCAAAGAGCGAAAGTGAAGACACCTATTCTTTCAAAGTCACCGAAGGTCTAGTCTCCATCGAAGTCAGCTTTGTCTTCAAAGCAACTTCCTTAGCTATCAACATTCCGGATAGTTGGATCAAGGTCGAAAGCCGTTGGGGATCCTACTACTTAGTCGAACAAGGCGAAACTTATGACTTAGGTGTTACTCTTACACCAGAAGGCAGCTTTGCAGACTTATCCTGGAAAAAGGTGAATTCGATAAGGATATTGAAATCAAAGACGGAAAACTCACTGTCCTCAACGCTAGCGAAAACACCAACACGATTACAGTCAGTCTCAAAGACAATGATTCCATCCAGGCTGAAGTCGAGGTCAAACCGATTTCCAGTGGAACCAGGTTGGCAAGGAAACTGAAAGATAAGCTTGAAACAGCGAAAGCCTACGAAATCGCCAACACAAAGAAAGTCACTTTCCGTTCGATTGTCAATGATGACTATTCCAACGAAAACAACCAGTTTGATTTTGAAAGCTATTCCGATGGATATACCATTACAAAGAAGACGGATAAGGAAGGTGCTTCTAGCTACCTCTATCAGGGTATCAACGATAATACTTTCTACACTCTGAAGAAAGAAGGCTCAACGATTTCCTCTTTGTCCAGCACAGATATCGATGATAGCAACAAGGCAGAATACCAGGATTATCTTAAGACCTTCGGATCTGCCGAGTTCTTAGACAATAACGGATTAGGAACCAAATACACCGGCCTTGCTGACCTTTATCAAAAGAGGATCATTGATCAGACCTTCTCTCTTGATCATGGTCAAAAAGAAATCCGTGCTTCGCTAGTCGGATTGAAGGATGAAGAAGGATATAAGTTCACTTCCACTTGCACAACCACCGGTCTCCGCAGAGTGAAATATAAGACGGATGTCACTTCAACTCTCTCCTTCAACGCCCAAGGCGGCATTGACTCCATCTCCTACAAACGGGTCGACCATCAAATCGATGATGATGGAAATCTTATCGCTAGTGCCAAAGACCAGATTACCGAATATACTGCCACGATTGAATACGGCACTAAAGAAGCTGATCCGAACCACTACTTCAATTTCAACGACTACTATTACACTGCCTTTGATTTAAATCTGTACACAGACAAATCCGACAAAGAAGGAAGCAAGCTGACTATGGATTCAGAAGGTAAATATCACCTTTATGTCTCTCAGTATGCATACGGAAACCTTACCGGCATTGTCCCGGAGACTGCTTTATCGGACATTGATGATATTACGATCACAAAGGATTCTGGAATCAACGCCTACGGAAGCGTGAAAATCGGATATACTTTCTATTCCACAAAAGCAGGCGAATACCATGTAACCCTGGCTAGCAAGAATGTGACGAAGACTCTTACCTTCGTTGTCTCTTATGCACCGATTGAGAAGATTGAGTTCAAGACCATACCGGATTCTATCTATTGTGATGAGAAGACTGAAATCAAGGCGACTGTCTCTCCGAGTGGTGTTGAGAACAGCAATATCACCTATACCATCGAAGGTGAAAACTTAGGCTGCTCGATCGTCAAAGAAGGAAGTAAATACAGGCTTCAGGCTGGTTCTACCGCTGGCACGATTACGGTCAAAGCAACTGCCGATGGTGATTCGACAAAATCGGTTACTAAGTCGGTCGTAATCAAAGAGGCTCCTTCTATCTATGACTCCATCAAAGGCAATTCCTATAGGAAATCAGAGATGGACTATTACACTTATAATACGACCTACTACACCGTTTCTTTCACAGATGTTTCCAAGGATGTACTGAAAGGCACTCTCGTCATCGAATCCGAGGACTACTACAGGGAACAAAAGACAACTCTTGCAACGTTCAGTTTCGATGTCGTCGTAAAAGGTGCTAAGTTAACGCTGACCAACATCACTTGCGACAAAGATTCCTTTAAAGATAAGCTTTCCAGCACAAGGACCGGAAATTTGAAATCGGATGGAACACTCGATGGTATCAGCATCACTTATGACGGAACAACCTTAAAGTTGCCAAAGAAATCCACTAGCAGCGGCGGTAGCGGCGGTGGTGACTGGGGTGACTACGGCTGGTAAGGAGAACGAAAAATGAAAAAGACAAAATTAATTACTCTGTTATCTCTTGTACTCCTTTCTGGATGTGCAAAGGAAACCGTCGAAGAAGTTAAACTGAATGAATTAAAGGACATCGTCTGTCTGAAAGACACTTTAGTTCAGGGAGAGCAGCTTCAGCTTGCCGCTGAAGCTCCTTCCAACATCGACATCAAGTGGTCTGTTTCCAATGATTTGGCTTCTATCACCGATCAAGGATTACTTACAGTCAAGGATAAGGATGGTTCCTTTATCGTTACTGCCAGCTATGGTGAGAACGATGAATTCAAGGCCTCGAAACTCTTCACCATCCATACTCCGTGCATCAAAGAACTGACGAGAATCAGGTATAACGCAGGAAGCGGATATAATTACACTGTCACTTGGACTGGTGAGCTCCTAGATAGCAAAAGGAATCCAGTCTCGAAGAACGATATCCAGAAGAATGAAAAGACCGATGGTGACAATGACCCGGTTGCTCTCTACGAAGACTTAGTTGAAAAAGGCAATGTCTATAAAGCAGAAAGGGATGGTTATTACTCTAAATACGGAATTGACGGAAGTGGAAACGAATACGAAGGCGGAGGATATAACTCTCCTGATGGATATGTCCATAACTATGAGTTCGTGAATGGAAAATTCACAGAAAGCGGCATCGATCAATTCTTAGGTAGGGCTGGTATCCATGACTACAAGGAAGGATACACGGGTGATCTTTCCAAGTTCGCGAGCGATGAATTTAAGATTGAAGACTCTGGATTGGAATTAGATGCAGATAAATCCTGCTTCCTCTATGATTCCAAGAAGGATAAGAACGACTATAAGGGATTGACCTCTTATTCCATCGATTATTCGATTCCACAGGCTGTCTTCAATACAGTCGATGGCTCTTATGCCAATTCATTCAATAGTCAAGGTTTCTTTGAAGACCTGACAGGTAAGATTTCCTATACCGACAAGGAAGTCAACAGGGAATTCGATTTCAAGAATGTTGCCTTAAGCAATTCTGGAAATTCCTACACCTATCGAGCAACGTTCAAGATTTCGGATATCGGAACAACCGTCATTCCTGGACTAGCAGAACAGATTAAAAAAGAAAAAGAGAACATAAGTAAGTAAAATGAAACGAAGAATTAAATACCTTCTTTTATCCTCTCTTCTCTTTGCCTCTGGTTCTGCCTTAGCTGCCTGTAATCCACCGGCTGTGATAGAAGAACCACTGAAAATCGAGGGCGATAGCAAAGCCTATCTTGGTAATACCTATCAATACAAAGTAAACAAAGAAGGGGTCATCTTTTCCGTTGATGATGACAAGATTGCTGTCATCTCTAACAAAGGTGTCCTGACTCCGTTAAAAGAAGGCAAAGTGACTGTCTATGCACAGTATCAAGACGAAAAAGCGGAGCTTGCTGTCACTATCTATCCAGAGAAAGACTATAAAACCTATGCTCTTGAGATTTCCTCTCTTCCGACAAAGCTCACTTATAACACCGGAGATACTTTCGATAAAACCGGCAGGAAGGTGAGTCTTGTCACTTACATGGAAGGGGAAGTCTCCAAGAAGCAGGAGACAACAAACTATGAAACAGACTTTAACGGAAAGAAGTTCACGGAAGCCGGTGAAATCAAAGTCACTGTATCCTCTAAGAACAACTACTTCCATATTGCTTCCACTAGTTTTACCGTCAATGTCGTGGATACCTATAAAGGAATCCGGGAGCAGGTTTCGTCTCTTAGTACAAGGACAAACTATACTCTAGAATTCACAAACGGAAATATCAGCTATCTAGCTAAGTTTACAGATACCGGATTCTCCAATGGTATCTTTGACAAGAGCCACGAATACATCGACATTAAGGAAAAGAACGGAACGGTCAATCAAAGGATCTTCCTCAACAAAGACGGTGTCTTGAACGCTTCCTTCTACAAAGAGGACAATGTCTTAAAGTACGAAGTCAATAATGACTACTATGTGGATTCCAAAACAGGTGAGAAATATAGGCTGCAATCCCTCTACTCTGCTCCTTCCTTTGACTTCCGTCCGAAGGTTGATACGCAAGAACTGACAAAATCGTTGTCTAGCGATGATACTTCCTATACTTTTTCTGCTTCTGCTATTTCTGCCTTCTTTGAAGGTCTTGGCTTCAGCAAAGAAGAAATATCCAATATCACTCTTACAACAGGAAAAGATTTGAATAAGGACAGCCAAGTCTACACCATCACCAATACCCTTTCCCTAAAAGTCTATGATATCGGAAAAACCGAAATCACAGAACTAAAGGACATCCGGGATACCAGGAAAGGTGTTAACCAATATAGTCATATTATCGACTTCAGGAACGATATCAAGTTAGAAGACGAAAAGAGCCTAACTTTAGAAGATTTCCCGGAATTAGATGGTACCTATAACTACTATCGCAACACTGACAATGAAAGCGATAATAGCTGTGCACTCGTAGGAGAAGCAAGGAGCAATCCGCTTCCTGCCTTTGATGAAAAGAGGAAGAATCTCTCCTATGACATTTCCTTGAAGCTGAATGACTATCAGGGTTTAAGTATCCGCCAGTACCTTTCTAAAGATAAGACCTGGCTCTTCTCCATCAGGTATGATGATACCAATCATCTTGTCTCCTATGTTGTCTTCTACTATCCGGGAAGCTTTGATAATCACTTAAGCAAAGACAAGTACCATAGTCTTATTGAGAAGCGGCTAAAGCTTTCTGTTTCTGTTTTCTTCGATGATGTCTATGATAAGGTCTGCTTCTTCTCCAATCGTGTTCTCTCGGATACCATTCTAGAGAAAGCAAGTTACCGTCAGCTGAAAGACAAGAGCGGAAACAGTCTTCTCCAGATTGAAACCGATGTTCTAGATGAGAAAACAGCAAAGACAGCCACAAACACAATCCAGAGTCTATTCGAAGCAAATGCCTTTACGAAGAGTGAAGTCAAAGACCAGGACGGAAACACTTCCTATATCTACTCGAAACAAGTCGATGGAAAGATGTTGAGTGCTCAGGTCGGCTATCGTCTTGATACCTCTTCTGCAATCCCCAGTCATAAGCTTTTAGTCCTCTTCCAGTGCTAACGCATAAAGTCCTGCCCCTATTTGTGGAACAGGACTTTTTCTATGAAAGCATTTTCCCCAATTAAGCAAATTTTACAAGGCAAAAAGAAGCCTTAATTATTCATTTCACCGAATCAAAGTTATTCAAAACACCGAATCGAAGCTATTCAAAACACCGAATCTATACTATAATAAAAAAGGGGATTATTATTATGAACAAGAAAAAACGCTTCTATAGAATCGCTGAAAAGGCACTGGAAAGAAAGCTGCACACATCTGGATGTGTTATTGTCACAGGTCCCAAAGCCTGTGGAAAGACAACACTAAGCAGAACGATTGCAAAAAGCGAAACTCTTTTGAAATCCAACCAGGCTATTGCATTTGCCAAAGCCGATCCTCTCTCTACCCTCTCTGGAAGCTCTCCGCATCTAATCGATGAATGGCAAAAAGTGCCAGAGATTTTTAATCTTATCCGAAATGATCTAGATGAAGAATACGAATTCGGGAAATATATCCTGACAGGAAGCACAACACCTCTGGATCCATCGAAAATCCAGCATAATGGAGCGGGGAGAGTTTCTTTTCTGAATCTCAAGACACTGTCCTTATTTGAGTCAGGAGAATCCAACGGACTTGTTTCTCTCTCCGCCCTTTTTCAGAATCCAGATAGGAGCGTTCCTACGATCTATCCGGAAGGAAATCCTATTTCATTGAAAGATATTGCCTATCTCAGGTGCCGCGGAGGTTGGCCGATTTCCTGTAAAGCCGAGAAAGAATATGCAATTGATGCAACGAAAAACTATTATGACGTTCTCTTCACAGCGGAGGGAGAAAGCGATGAATTTTCCGAATTCTTCCAGAGCAAAAATGTTGACCTTTTAAAATCAGTTTTAAAAGAAGTCGCACGGAATATCTCTACCGAAGCAAAAAAGACAACGATGGTGAAAGATATTCTGTCCTCCGGAGAAAGAAAAAGCCTTGATGAAGATACACTAAGCTCTTACCTAAACATTCTTAAGAACATATTCCTGATTTACGATAGGCCTGCAAAGAACAGGAACCTTCGTTCTTCTGTCTCCGTCCGTGTTTCTCCAACCTATCATTTCTATGACACTTCCATGGCACTTGCTTCCTTAGGAATCCAGCCCGGGGATCTGCTTAACGACTTAAATTCCTTCGGTCTTTTCTTTGAAGATTTTGCTATCCATGACTTATCCATCTACTCCCAATCCATCCAAGGCGTCAGGAAGCACTACTTAGACAGCAATGGTCAAGAAGTCGATGCTATCATCGAAATACCAAATGGAGACTATGCCGCCATTGAAATCAAAATTTATTCACCAGATAATATCAAAGCTGGTATTTCTTCTTTAAGCCGCTTTCAATCAAAGAGGATTTCAAGCGGAAACAAGCCACCTTTATTTTCTGCCATTGTAACAAGCCATGGTCCCTGTTATAAGACAAAAGAAGGAATTCTGATTATTCCAATTAACTATCTGAAAGACTAAAAGAGTTCATCATTTCACTGAATCGAAGCTATTCAAAACACCGAATTCATAAAAAGTTTGCTTTCTAATTCAATACAACCAAAATCAAACTATTCGGTTCTAATAAGATTTTCACTCCGATGAAAAAACAGATTCTAGCACTGATGGAAGAATCTGTTTTTTCAAAGTTTTCTTTATTCCGGATATTAGGCGTTATTCTGGTAATCCCGTTGAATTGTAGTGAAGGGTTGCAGAAGAGGTAATATCGTTTTTATCGTATTCACCGATTTCAACTTTGTTCCATTGAGCTTCACTTCCGCCATAATAGATATCCTTAACACTGGTTGGATAGCCTAACGAATGATATTCCAATTTCTTAACGCTGGCTGGAATATAGATTTCAGTTAGTTTCGCACATTCCCTAAACCTTTCTTCGGGAATAGTCGTCATTCTTTTGCCTAAGGAGACAATAGAAAGAGAGCTGCAGCCTTTGAACTGAGATCCAGAACCAAAAGAAGATGAGCCTGACACGAACTTGGTTAAGTTATCCGGAAGTGCAACTTCTTGTAAGCTGCTGCAATTAAGAAACGCTAAAGATCCGAGAGTGGCAAGTCCTTCGGAGAACTCAACCCCAGTAAGAGACTCGCATTTTTCAAACGCACGAGCAGATATAGTCTTTATATTTCCTGGAAGAGTGAGACTTTCGATTCCATTCTTATAAAAAGCAGATTCTCCAATTGTTTCTACTCCTTTTCCAAAGGTAACGTTTTGTAAAGACAGGCACTCTTCAAATGTATACTCCTCAATGGTCTTAACTTTGTCGGGGATAGCAATGGAAGATAAAGAAGAGCAATTGCTGAAACACCGTTGACCAATAGACTCTAAGGCTGAAGGAAGAGAAATCTCTGCCAGTGAAGAACAGTAATAGAAGCTACTCCGTCCTAATGAGGTGATTGTAGATGGAAGAGTGACCGATGACAGATTGTCGCATCCATAAAAAGCAGATTCTCCAATTGTTTCTACTCCTTCTTGCCTTTTAATGGACTTAATCTTTTTCTTCCTTCTAAAGGCAGAGTCTCCAATAGATATAACTTTATATCCATCATGAGCAGAGGGGATAACAACATCTGTTGGTTCATCACCAGTAGAATCTTCTTTAAAGCCAGCAACACTGCATGTTTTTGCTGATTCATCCAGCACAGAGAAGGAAAGGAATTTTTCACTGCTGGCTTCTTCTTTGTTGTTACTTTCCGAATTGCTAGCATTTCCTTTTACGCTAGTAGCTGAAAGCGGATTGCCTGTGCCAGAAGGATTGTTTTCTATCTTATTCGAACATCCATAACTAGAAACTGCAAGAAAAGCAAGAAGGGGGAGAACATATCGGATTTGTCTTAATTTCATTTGTGATTACCTCTTATAATGAATTTATACCCCCCCCGGAAAGTCAATAGCAATTTCCCTTTTAAATAGCATTAATTCATCTATCAAATCCTCTATTTATAGGATTTGAAAAACAAAGGTTTCTAAAATCAAAATTTAGGTTAGTGTTCTATGATAAATTCTTGGTCAAAGAAATCCTTTGCCGTAAAAGGAAAGTCCATTTAGTTTTTCAAAAACCGAAACTAGTGAGATTCAGTCAAAATTTTCATATAGCTAACAAAAAAGAGAGCCATCTTTCGATGGCTCCCACCTTAACATCTCTAATCAAATCTTCTAAAAACGGCTAGGCTTTGTAGGTAATGGTGAATTTAGAAATGCGGACTTGATTTAAAACAGCCTTGAAGGAAATAGAATTCGTGCCTTCATCCAGTGTCCAAGTTCCATCGTACCCAGAGTAACTATAAGCGCCTTTTTCAGAAGTGAGTTCGAAGCATCCAGGTCCTTGCTTTGCTGCGTTTTTAGCGGTGCAAGTAAAGACAATCTTGGTAATTGATCCAGATGCAATGGAGATAGTCAAAGACTGGCCTTTATATACATTGAGATAGTCGGCAGTAGCAATTCCTTTTGACAAATTAAATTTAATGTTCTTAAGGGTAGTATCTATTACAGCATTTTGTTCAGTAGGAGCGAATTCATTGGCCTTGATTTCAACAGTCTGTGTAGCAGCCTTAGCAATAACGGTGACAGCGATAGAGGCTTTGACTTCAGCATTAACAGAAGAAGCAACAATAACGGTGAAAGTATCTCCAACAGCAGCTTCATCGGTCAGAGTGACAACACCATTTGCAACCGTAGCGTGTGCATTTTCGGATACAGACCAAGTAAGCTCATCCCTAGCACCAACCGGAGCCTGCTCGACTTCTAAAGTAAGAGTACTTCCTAACTGGATATTTGCTTTCTCGCCAAGCTTGAAGGTAAGAGCAGTTGCAGAAGGACGAGTAACAGCCTTAACTTCTGTCACATACCTATAATATTTTGCATTATTGAGATAAATATAGCCTTTGACATCATAGAAGCCATCAGCAACATCCTTGCCAAGCACTTTGACGCTATTCTCGCCTAAATCAAAGGAACTAGAAGCGACAGAAACAGCGGAAATTGAAACAAATTTAGCACCATCCTTGATAGTCAGAGCAGCAAGAGCAGCGGCATCCCTAGCAGTTGCTTCGTAGGTAGAAGCAATTGCCTGGTAGTCATCTGGATCAAGGACAGTGACGCGGGTCTGCGTTAATTCAAAGACATAGGGTTTAGTAGAATCAAATTTCACTTTTCCTTCAAACTTAACCCTGTCACCTTCCTGAACCGCTGCATTCTGGGCATAGACATAAACATAGTCATTGGCATCTGCGAGGATAAAGCCAGAACGATCAACTGCCTTAACAACACCTTTTAAAGTAACCTCAGTTCCATCCGCAAAAGCTTGAGCAGCAGAGACCGTATCTAAGACATCGATAGAATAGGCGGCATTAGAATAACCATTCCTCTTTGCAGTCAAGGTGACATTACCAGCCTTTAAACCCTTGAGCTTGTTTCCATCAATGATTTCAGCAACTTCCGCATTGTCGACACTATAGGTAATGTTAGGAGTTTCACCTGCTTCGGAGAGGGTGGCAGAAAGATCAATGGTTTCACCGACTGTAACAAGATCCTGCGCCTTGATAGTGATGCTCTTATCAACAATCTTGAGATTATAGGTTCCAGTCTTAGTTCCACCAGCGAACTTAGTAGTAGCTGTGACAACTAAGTCAGCAGCAGTTGCATCTTCGGCAATGGAAAGAAGGCCGTTCTCATCAATAGATGCCTTATCGTTTCCAGTGACAGACCAAGCGACTTCCTTTGTAGCATAGTAAGGTTCAACCGAAGCAGAGAACTGTAAAGTCTCTCCTTTTCCAATTGTAACGGCACCATTATCGGCTTCGACCGTAATCTTCGTCGGCTCACCCTTCGAAGGAGTCTTTAATCCATCGTTTTCGGCAATGAAAGTTCTCCGATTTCCACTTGCGGTCTTGGCGCAAAGATAGCCATAGACATCATAGGTGCCAAGTTCATAATCATAGGCAATATCAAAACTGAACATATTTGTTCCGCCAATGCCTTCTGGATAATCGACATTGGTGTACTTCTGTCCTTTGCTTCCTGTACTTTCTGAAATGGTACCATCTTTAACAATACCATAAAGAATACCTTTGCCATTATATCCATCTAAAACGTCTGGAGTGATAATGACAGGATCATTGCTAATGACTGGTTTTGTATATTCAGAAGTAAGAACGATAACGGAGTTCAGCTTATACTCGAAGCCATAGTCACCATTATCAATGGTACCATCCGTAACCACATAATCACCGACGTTGACAAGTTTTGCGTTTGTCTTTCCGTAGGCATAGACAGCATTCTCCCTGCCGTTTTTATCGGCAAGGATGAATCCGTAGTTTCCTTTGGCAAGGACAACACCTTTGGTCTTATAAGCAGTGGAAGAAGTCTCAAGGGCTGTATTTCCGACCACAGAGACTGGATCAAGGATAGTCCTAGAAAAAGTACCATCTTTGTATCCATCCTTATGGGCAGTGATGATGACATCGCCTGCTTTAACTGCGGTAACAACCCCATCAGCAACAGTAGCGGCAAGAGTATTCGAACTAGTATAAGATACACCTTCGACAGAGGAAGTCAGAGTGACCTGTTCGCCGATGGTTGCATAGGATAAACCAGAAAGCTTGATGGTCTCCCTTTCACTTGGTGAGACAGAAGGAGCTGCTGTCGGGTTCTGAGTCGGAGCTTCCGTGGGCTTAACTGTCGGAGTCTCTGTGGGCTTTTCCGTCGGCTTATCGCTCGGCTTTACAATAGCAGAAGGAGTATCGGTAGGATTTGTAGGAACAGAATCAGAAGTCTTTCCGCATCCAGCAACGGCAAATAGGGAGAGAAGAAGTGAAAGAGATAAGATTTTCTTTCGCATCATCTTTGTTCGAAGCCTTGGCTGCTTCACTTTTCCTTTCAAGTACACCAAGCAAGAAGCTATGACTAGTCTTCCTTTTTCAGTATACGCCTTGGAAAATAGTTTTTATAGTAAAGAATGAAAAACGGCCTATTTTCTAGCCCGTCTTAAGATTATTCGATTATTTGGATTACTCTGCTTCCGTAAAGAAACAATAAACGAGTCCGCCACTGGCAGTCACTTTCGCATGGGCGATATACTCAGTATCTTTTTTCTTCTTGGATGGCTTGAAATCATGGGTGAATGTATTGCCATCTTCCTTTCCAATCCAAATATATTGTCCATTTTGGCTTCGATTCGAAATAAATTGGATCAAATCCTTGCCAATGAACTTTCCTCTCACCTCAACCCATTGTGTTAGAAGAATATCGCTGTACTTCCAAACACAAGTAACGCCAGCAGAAGAATAAGTCTCTCTGGGGTCAAAGCCGAAGACAATCTGCTCCCCATCAGCAAACTTATCTTTGGATAATCCCTCATTGGACACACCATCCTTACTCCTATAGTACTTAGTTTCCTTAGTGCCAGCAGGTGTCCAACTGAGCAAATGTTCAAACCCAAACTCATCTAATACATAGTCCCCTTTATCCGAAAAATGAAGAAATCCTTTCGAGAAGCAATCAGCCACATATTCCTCTGGTGTTGCGGGGACAACATAAAGCAGTGTGTGAACATCAGATTTTTTCTGGCAGCCCCATAACCCAAAAAGACTAATACCACACCTCATCCTCTTTTTAAATTTATTCATATAAGTTTGCCTCCTTTTCAGCATATTCAACAGCGTTCATGATTGTCGAATTGATTTTTACTGCATATCCGTGGAAATCAGAATCACTACTTAATGTAAGGATTCCGCACACCCCGTTGAATGATTCAAAAGTATATTCGTTTTCATACTCGAAATACAATGGACCTCCGCTCATTCCATGAACCGCATAATTGTTTAGATTAAATAAGCCCTCTCCTGTACTATAATCCGTGCCCTGAATACGATAACCCGCTGAATAACAAAGATACCCTTTCCGGTAGTCACCATCGGATAGTCCACCTGCATACCCCGCAGCAATATTTGCAGAATTATAAGGACCATACTGATTAGAAATTCCGAAATAGCCTATTTTTTCACCTACATTTTCTTTCCTGATAAGAACAGCCCAATCACTAGCATATTCAGAGGATTCTGAATAAAGATTAGGCCTAATTACCTCTTTGACATCAAAACTGTAGTCGAAAGCAGAAGTATCGTTATCTGACTGAACGGCTTTAACACGAAGATTCGTCCTAAACTCTGAAGTTTTCTTATCATAAACGCAATGAGCTGCAGTTAGCCTAACACGATCACTGACAGCAAAACAGGTTCCGGAGCTTGTCCATGTATCATCATTTTTTTGAAAATTCCCAGTTAACGAAGCGATAGGAGAACAATTACTTACCTTTTTATGAGAATAGTCAACTTTAACTAGATTATCCTTGCAGTTTCCATCAGTATTGTAATTTCGAAAATCAAAATCAAAATAGTCATTATTTTGGTTTCTAATGATTTTAGAATCCGTGGATTTTGTGACATCCTCTGAGGTGAGAAAGAAGGTAGAGCGGTTACGAGCCGTATGTTTAATCCTTTTTGGAATAGGCTGAATTTCTGCAGAAGAATCATTGTAGGAATTTACCTGAAAATCTTGCAAAGCCTGACTGTCTTCTGAGTCATTCACTACTTCAGAATATGAACATTGGCTTACTTTGGTCGGCTTAGTCAAAGGAATACTTAAACTTCCCTGAAGCATTAGAGGAATAAGAAGCAAATATAATTTTCTAGTCATTTTGTTTTACCTCGCTATGACATCTGTCCAAATTATATTACGTCTTGTTTACCTTTTAAAAATCAGCCCGTTCTTTTAAAAACAGTAAAAA